>JGI10211J34971_10000211_pt1 | contig 45689 bp, 46 predicted proteins | sample Etolagsediment_FD_34971 | JGI IMG/M metagenome (IMG submission 34971) | reverse complement strand
AAAAATTAAAAAAGAAAATTTAATAAAATAGTTTATTATAGATTTAAAAATTTATATTTAATATATTATGTTTAAGAATTTAATTGAACAAATGGTATTTTTTCCAAATAAAGAATTAAAAAAAACTCCTTTACATATTGATATAAAGTATGAAGATATATTTTTAAATATTAATAATTCAAAAATTCATGGATGGTTCATTAAACATAAAGAACAAACTAATGAAAAAAATATTACACACGAAAATAAAAATAATTTATTTAATAATAAAGTAATTCTTTTTTTTCATGGAAATGCAGGAAATATAAGTTATAGATTATATTATATTAAAAAGTTTTACGATCTTGGATTTTCAATGTTATTTTTTGATTATCCAGGATTTGGATTAAGCACAGGAACACCAAATGAAGAAATATGTATTAATGCAGGGTATAAATGTTATAAATATTTGTATAATAAAAAAAAATTTGATAAAGAAAATATTATATTTTATGGAGAATCAATAGGTGGTTCAATTAGTTGTTCTCTTGCTTTAAAAGTAAATATTAAATATTTAATAATGCAATCTACATTTACAGATATAAAAGAAATAATTAAAAATGTTTTATCATTGGATATATTTATGGTAAAATACTTAGGGTTTGAAACATTAAATAATTTAAAATTAAGATATAATTTAAATAAAATTAGTAAAAAAATGAAAACGCTTATTATACATAGTTATGATGATGAATTAATTGATGTTTCTTATACAAAAAAATTTGAAAAATATTGTGATAAATTATATTTGTGTAATGGAACACATTCTAATATAATTATAGATGATGATTATATTTATCAATTAATATCATTTTTAAATTTACAATAATTCTTATAAATTTATAATAGCATATATATGTAAATTAAAATAACATATATGAAAATTAAAATAATATAAGTAAAATAAATTATTATAAAAAAATTAAAATAATATTTATTTTATATTTCATTTTTTCATTTTATATTTTATATTATTATATATTATATTATGATTGAAAATTTTATAGTTTCATTTAAACATCGTGGTTATAATCCAAAATTATGGCCAATTATTATTTCTATTATATTAGCAGTTCTTATTATTTATCCAACATTAGGCACTACAACTAATGCAATTTTTGGAATGATTATTTTATTCATTATATTTTTCATGATAATAAATTCAATTACTTCTGAAAATTTATCAAATGAATTACCAAGTTATTTATATCCTGCAATGCCACATACTGGACTAGATGGTATTAGTGTAAGTAATTATGTTGCTGGAAATACTGGTAACTTACTTTCAAATGATCTACATAATTAGTGAATAAACCTTATTTTTTAAAATAAATTTTTATAATAATAAATAAATATATTATTTATTATTAGAAGATTATGAATTACGAATCTTATTTTTTAACAAATAAAATAATTTGTAATTATGAAGATATTAAAAATTATTATAATTATCCATCAACACAAAAATCAATTTTATATTCTTTCAAAAATTCAATTAAACAAAATATGAAATTAAATAATGTAAATAACTCAATAGAAAATAATGAATTAAAAAAAATAGATATTATATTTGAAAATTTTAAAATATCAAATAATATAGGCTTATTTTGTTATGAATTGATTAAATATAAATATAATTTGAAAAATAAAACTGCACAGTTTTCTAAGTTTAATAAACTTAATAATGAAGTATATTTAAATCCATTATATCAAATAAATATTGAACCATCATCAATTAATTCACAGTTAAAAAGTTTTTCATTAAATAATGATTATAAAAATTTACTAGTGCAATTAGATATTTTATATTATGGGAAAAATATGAATCATAAATTATATTCAATTGGTTTAATATATCATAAATTTAGTAATTTTACTTTTTCATTAAGTAATAAAGTATATGAAAAGTTTTGTACTATAACAGAATTTTTTAAAAATATTAATTATTTTTTAAAAAAAGATAATATTAAAGAAAATATAAAATTACCCATATTTTTTATAAATTTAAGTGAAACTTTACAAAATATTTTACTTGAAAATACCAAAAATATAAATGATATTTCTAATTTAAAAGAAATTATTAACAGTAATATAAATAATTTATCTATTAAATTTTTGGATATTTTAAAAAAACCAGATACAAAAAAAGAAAAAGTTATTATAAAAGAAGAATATATTATTCCATATAAATTTAAAGATAATAAATTTATACCTTTAAAATTATCTGAAATTAAACAATTATCTAAAAATTTAGATGAGTATTTAAAATCTTATAATGAAATATTTGATTTTTTTCAATTAAATTTTGATTATAATAATGAATTAATAAAAAAAACGGAAAATTCATTAAACGTATTATATTTATTATTACATTTGCATATTAAGTTATTTTATGATATATATAATCAATATATTAATAATTTAACTTTATTATTACATTCTTTTTCAGTATCGTCGAATAATAATTTACATAATTTAAATTTTAGAAATTCTTCAAAATATATTGACGGTTTATCATTATCTTTATATAAATTAAAATTAATTATGTTAAATAATATGGTAAATATATTTTTACCAAGTAATACAAATAACTATTATGGTGTTGAATTAGATAATAATGGATTTTATATTATTAAAAATAATCGTTTTTTAAATAATACTATCTATGATTATTATCCTTTATTTCGTAATATTAATATTGAAAAAAATTTAATAAATTTTTTTATTGATGTAAAAAATAAATATGATATGTATGATAAAAAAGAACTATTAGAATTAGGAACTCAATATTATAATAATAAATATATTCATAATGGATTATCAATATTTACAAAATATTTTAATAAATTTAAACATGTTATTAATGGAACGATTATTATAATCAATAATATAAAAAAATATTTTAATAAATGTATATTAATTGAAAATTTAAAAGTAATAAACAATAATTATTCTTATATTATAAGTAAAAATTTAGATAATGATGAGCAAAAATATATAGAAGATATATTATATAATTTTTTTAAAGAAAATTTAGAAAATTCTTCTTTATCTATTATTAAAATATTAGAAAATAAAAAAAGTAATAATAAAGAAAAGATGTTATCAATTGAAAACAAAGAAAATGAAATATTAAAATCAAAAATATATTATAATAATGCATTAATTACATTTCAAGTAATTGAATATATATTAGTAAATATTAATGTTAAAAATAATTTAATACAAAAGTGTTCCATTTTACAGAATAATTTTACAAAAATAATGAGTAAAAAATAAAATAAATAATTTTAATACAAATAAAATACCTATTACTATTATATAGTTATGACAAATTATAATAATAATAATAATAATAATAATAATAATAATATTGATAATTATGATGATAATAATAATTATATTGATAATGAAAATGATAATAATAATACCAAAAATATAAATAAAACAAAAATAAAACAAAAACAAAAAAATGAAAAAATTAATTCTTTATATATAAATTATAATAATATTTTACCTAATAATATATTAAAAAATTTACTTTTGTTTATAAATTATAAAAATAATGAAAAATATAAAGTAGACTTTAATTTATTTTTATTAAATGATATTATTAAAATAAATGAAGATAATGAATTATTAAAAAGTAATAACTGTTTGGAAAATATAGACGAATTTATAGATTATTATTTTGATAAAATTGATGATAAATTAGATAATAATAATTTAAATAAAAATAATCAAAGTTATTTAATTAATATATTAAAACAAAATTATATTAAAAATAAAAAAAATTTAGAAATTATTGATAAATCTATTAATAAATTAGTTAAACTAAAAAAACAAATAAGTTTATCTAATATTATAAATAATAAATTAGATTTTCAATTTTTAAATGATTCATTATATTTAGAAAATGATTTAAAAGATGATATTGGTGAATGTATTGCTCATTTTTTATTTTTATATTTAGAAAATAATAAAAAAAATAATATTCTCAATAATATTACAAATAGTAAACTAAGTGAACCATTTTATAGAAATAATTTATTTAAAAGTGATAATACAATTACACCATTTAATGATATTTATAATATAGTTAAATATTTTATTATTTATTATTTAATAATTGAAAATTTTGCTTCCAAAAATAAAAATTGGGATATATTATTTGAACAAAATAAATTAGTTGAGTTTATTAAAAAAAATGTAATTATTAAAAAAAAAGATGATTCAAATAAGAAGAAAAAGAAGAAGAAGAAGAAGGGAATGCTTGGTGGTGGATATATATCATCTAAAAAATTAAAGAATTTATCGTATAATATACTAAACACAAAATATAAAAATAAAGACAGTGATAAAAATAAATACAGTGATAAAAATAAAAATAGTGATAAAAATAATATAATTATTAAAAAATTTGAAAAAATAAATATTATTATTACTGAAAAAGGAAAAAATAATATTTTAATAAAGAAAAATATTTCAATAAATCAATTTTTAAATAATAATTATAATAATACCACATTTGATGAAAATATAAAAATAATAATTGAAAAAAATTTAAAAGATATGAGTTCTATTAGTTTAAATTCATATATTCAAAATCCATTTAATGAAGCTGATAAATTTGAAATTGATAAAATATTAAAAAAATTGAGTGAACATGACAAAAAGGGGTTTCATGATAAACCAAATAATGATGATAAAATAAAATTTATTAAAGATAAAATAGATTTTAAAATATTTAATTATTTACAAATATGTAATTTATTATTAAATAGAGAAAATCAATTTATAATAAAAAAATTTTTAGAATCAATAAAAAAAAATATTGTTGACATTTATTTGTGTATTTATATAAAAAAACGAGAATTAATTAATTTATTTTTAAACTCTATTTTATTTCGTTTTAATAATATAAATAATACAAGTTTGAATAATTTAGTTAATTTAAAAAAAAATAATGATAAAAATGATAAAAATAATAAAAATGATAAAAATGATAAAAAAATTAATTTAATAATAGAAAATAAATTACAAGAATACAAAATAAATAATAGTATAAAAAAGAAAAAAGTAAAATTTTTACTTGGTAAATTATATGAATTAGAAAAAGAAAAAGGAAATATTAATTATGATAAAAAAATACAACTAATACATAAAAAAATACGTTCTATATTATTAAATATAAATTAGATTATAAATTCTTTATTTGATAAATTTCATCTAATGATCTTGTTAAATCTGAATTTATACAAGCATAAAAACATGGTGTTTTATAATTTAAATAACCATAATCTCTACTAGCTTTAACTGGATTTTTAATTTTTTCATTATTAGCATCTATATCTACAACATCTGAATAACCAGGTTTATGAGACCAAAATTTATTACTATCTTGTCGATACCAATGATAATCATTTTCTTTATCCAATGCTAAAAAAATTTTATAAAATCCTGGTAAACAAGGATTATCAAATATTTCAATATAAGAACCAGGAGAATCTTTTTTTAATCTATTAAAGAATGCTTTACAATTATAATCTTTATTTTCAATATGTTTATAACCAGAACTATATCCTGGTTGTGCTTTTGATTTAATACCTTTTACAATATTTCCCAATGCATAACTATAACAATTATGACTATTTTTTACTTTATAATTTTTATTCCATAGCAATGGTTCATATTTTTGTTCTGATCCAGAAAGAGGAGATAAATCTTTTTTTGAAGATAAAATACTTGATAAATTATTTATTTTAGAATTATTTTTAATTTTTTTAATTGTTAATACATATGGTTCTTTAGAATTATATTTTTTTATATTTATTTCAGTCATAATACAATCGTTTATAATAATAAATAATATATTATTTATTAATTATTATTTATTAATTATTATTTATTAATTATTATTTATTAATTATTATTTATTAATTATTATTTTATTAATTATTATTTATTAATTATTATTTATTATTTATTAATTATTATTTTATTATTTATTATTTTATTATTTATTATTTTATTATTTATTATTTAATAAATTTCATTTAATGACCTTGATAAATCTGAATTTATACATGTAAAAAAACAAGGTGAACTATAATTTCTATGTTCAAAATTTCGATTTGATAATAATGGATTTATTATTTTTTTTCCACTCGCATCTGTATTAATTACTTCTGTAGAACCTGGTTTATGTGACCAATAACCATTATTATCTTGACGCCACCAATGATAATCTTCTGTTCTATCTAATGCTAAAAAAATTTTATAAAATCCTGGTAAACAAGGTTTTTCAAAAGATTCAATATAAGAACCAGGAGAATCTTTTTTTAATCTTTTTTTAAAATCTTCACAATTAAAACTATTATTATTAAAATATGAAAATCCAGAACTAAATCCAGGTTGTGCTTTTGATTCTAAGCCATTTACAATTTTACTTAAAGCATAACTATAACAATTATGGCTATATTTTATTTTATTATTTTTATTCCATATATAAGGATTATATATTGGTTCAGAACCAGATAAAGGCGAAAATAAATTTTTTTTATTATTATTTGTTTTTTTATTTGATTTAGATAATAAATTACTATTTTTTTTTTTAATTGTTAATATATATGGCTCTTTTGATTGTATATTAATCATTATATATATTATATTTATTTTTTTTATATTTTTATTAAAAAAAATATATAAATTGAAATAAAATTTTTATTAAATTTAATAACAAAAATTATATTAATTTATAATTACTTAAATTATTTAAATAAAATAATGACTCAATCAAATGAAAATCTAATTGATTTATTATTTCAAAAAATAAATGAAATAAATATTAGTAATATAGAACATAATAAGACTTTAATAAATAAAATTGAAAATATGGATAATGAAATAAAAAACTTGACTAAAAAAGTTAAAAATTTAGAAAAATTAATTAAAATTTCAAATAATCAACACAATAGTATTTTAATAGAAAATGAAAGTCAAGAAGATATAAATGAATTAAAAAAAGAAAATATAGATATAGATAGTTCAATAGTATTGCGTGCATTATCATTTTATGATAATCGTACAATTATAATTTTATTTAAAGAATTATACTATAAACAAGAAAATATAATAGATAAATATCCAATTCGTTTAATAGGAAAACGTTCATATGAATATTATTTAAATAAGCAATGGATATCAGACATATATGGTCACTATATAAAAGATGTATTATTAAATAATATACAAACTATATTATTTAAATATAATACATATGAATATATAAAAGATAGCAATGTATTAATAAAGAATCAAGATTTCATATATAAAATAACAAGTGAAAAATGTTCTAAAATATATTTTAGAATAATTATTCAAGAAATTAGAAATACTAATTAAATTTATTCATTATAAAATATAAAAACTTTAATAATATTAAATAAATATTATTAAAATTTTTTATATATAGTTATTACCACTATTTTTTAAAAATATTAGTATTATAATATATGGAATTTTTGCCAATTATATTATAATAAAGACTATCTATAATTAAATATAAATTTTTAGGCCATTATTATTTTATATTTAATTATTTTGCGCGTTACCGCTTTTTTCAATTATTATTATAATTATTTCTTTAAGTATATATTGTAAAACTTAATTTAATAATAATAAATTGTTATTATTAAATATTGAAAATATATAGTTATTACCACTATAATATTCATTAATAATATTAAATTTGGAATACACAATATTTAATATTTTATTTTTTATAAAAACCAATTGGTTATATTATAATAATAAATTTTTTTTAAGTTTATTTTTTATTTTTTATTTTTTATTTTTTATTTTTTATTTTTTATTTTTTATTTTTTATTTTTTATTTTTTATTTTTTATTTTTTATTTTTTATTTTTTATAATTTTTAATTAAATATTTTTTAAAACTTTCTATGTCATAATCACCTTGATAATTTTTTATAATAGGATAAAAAAAAATAGCCCCTAGACCACATATTATAAATAAAAATTTAATAATACCCTGTATATTTGATAAATATTGTTCATTAAAATACATAAATAATAATATTATAAAAATACATAAAAAAAATAATATAGATTTATAACTCATTTTACTATTAAATAATATTTTATTATAAAATATAAATTTAATATAAATATTTAATTTATATTTTATTTATATTTTTCAACGATAATTAGACAAATTATTAATTATTTAAAAATTAATAAAAAATAGAAATTATTATTTTAATAATATATAAATCATTAATATAATATATATATATAATAATGGATGATAATATTCATATATATTTCTCAAATTCAATTATAAAAAATATTAAAGATTTATATTTTGAAGTTGACACAAAATTATCATATATAAATAATTCCCATGTAACATACATTTATGAATATGAAATAAATGAACAAAAATATAAATTTACAGGATTTTTTCAAAATGGTTATTTTATGATATTTATAGATGTTTATGATAAAATATTACAAACAACCATTTCTAATAAAAAAGTATTATTATTATCTTTTCAATGGATTAAAAAAAATATAGACGATAAAATTAATTTATATTTTTTAAATATTCATAATAAAGAATACATATATATAGAATTAAATAATCGAAAAATGATTGAAAATGAAATAAATTTAACTATAAATGATATATTATTAATTAATGATTATACTAAAAAAATATGTATTGTAAAAAATATGAATAATTATTATAAAAATAATAATAATAATAATAATAATAATAATAAAGAAATACCAAATATTTTACAAGGTAGAAATGTATTATTGAATAAGATTTCTAATAAATTATCAAAATGGTTTTTATAGAATAAAAATTATTTATGAAATATAATTAAAATATTTATAACTTAATAAATATGAATAAATATCAAAAAATTTTATAGTAATAAATCAATATCTAGTAATAAATCAATATAAATATAAGTCACAAAACTATTTAGTAAATATAATATAAAATTATTATTATTTTTATTAAATCTTTATAGTATAAATATTTATAATATAATAAATTATTCAATTTGAATATTCAATTCCTGCCATTCCATTAGATATATTAAGTATATTATAATTAACTGCAAATACTTGTATAATAGGATCAATTAATTCATTGGATATTTTTAAATGTAATTGTTGATTATCAATTCTACTAAAATTACATGACCCAGATGGTTGAAAATCTTCTGGATGTAAACTAAAACTAAAACAATATATAAAATTATTTGGTGTATTTGTATGTTTTTGAAATGGAACAACTGTTCGATAATAAATATTATCTAAATAATCTGTTAAATCTTGTCCTTCTAATACAATTTTTGCTTCTTTTATTGTATCAGTACCATTAACTTTACCATTTTTATAAGATTGGGAAGAAAAATTAAACCATTCATTTCCTCCATATGGATAAATTGATAATGCATCGGAATTTTGTAATACCCAAATTATTTCCTTAACAGGATGATTAAAATTAAGAGATATAATTTGGTCTGTGTCAGGAATACGTATCATTTTACCAGGATTTACTGGGTCTGGTCGTAATCCATTTGATGTTAAAGAAGTAGCATAAACCTGTAATTGTTCAACTAAATATTGAAGATTATTTTTAGTAAATATTTTTCTTTCTGATTCTTCTAAAAATATATAATCAACTTGTAAATATCCATTAGTAATAGTAATATTATTTTTATTAGGACTTGATTTAATAGAATCTCCACTACTTGATATAATTAATTCAGAATAATTTCTTAATGTAAGATTAATGCGTACTTCTTGAGATTGTAATGAAATTAATGGAAGTGCTAAACCAATATTATTACAAAACCAAAATTGAAGAGGTATATATAATTTTAAACTTTTATTATTATTTAAATTAATTGGACTATCACTTTTTCCAATCATTTCATTAAATCCATCACGTTTAGATAATGGAACTGTTAATTCACTCCATATTTCCATCCATATTCCATATTGTCGGTCAATTATATTACCTCCAATTTCTAATTCTATTATTTTGATAATAGAATGTCCTACACCATTTACCCAATAATATTCAACAATATTATCATTTTCATCAATATAATTAAAACTTTCTAAGGAAGGAAGCTCTAATACTAAATAAGTATCTGCCATTAAATCACCTATCCGTTCAATTTGATTATATACTTTTTGTCCAAAATCAATATTACCAGTAAAATATTGATTACTCGGTATTATTGAAAAATTAGTATATCTACGATAAACAGCAACAAAAAAAGTAATTTGTGGATTTCCACTTAAATATACATCTTGTGCACCATAAGCTGCTAATACAAGTAATCCGCCTGTCATATTTAATAATGATAAATAAATTTTAAATTACTTTTAATATTCTAAATTTTTATAAATTTTTATAAATTTTTATAAATTTTTATAAATTTTTATAAATTTTTATAAATTTTAATTATATTTAAATGTTTTATATTTAAATATAAAATATTTAAATATAATTAAATAATCAAACATGTCTAGAAATAAAGATGGATTTTTACACAAACTAACAATATCTAATGATAAAGAAGTATCAACTATTTATAATGAAGATAATAATGATTATATACATGGTTCATTAACATGTGAAGGAGGAGGTGTATTTCATAAAGGTTTATGTATTGGTATGCAAGAAAAAATGAATAGTGGATTATTAATATATGATAATCAAAATTTTTATGGTTTTAGTGATAAATATGGACTTATTTTATTGTCTAATAATTGTGAATATCGAGAATTAGAAATAGAAGAAATTAAAAATAGTAAAATTAAACCTACAAAACCAAATGAATTAAATAATAGTATTGAACAGAAAAATATTCAATTAAATATATACATAAAAGATAATCCTAACTTTTATATTATTATTCCAGAAAATTATAATGAATTAATTAAGTTAGTTTTTAATATTCAATATATAATAAATGATGAAACAATGATATCAAATGTTCAATTAGTTTTTATTAATAAATCAAATAAAAATATAATAATAAATCATATTGGTAATAATTTATATATTGATGAAAATTATAAAAATAAAGAAAATAAACAACAAATAATTAAATATAATATAGATTTAATATCAAATAAATATTTACTTATATCAGATAATTATTTTTATCATAATAAATAATTATATAGTTAAATTTTTTATATTATTTTTATTATAATTATGTTATTATATCTATTTTTTTAATTATTTTTATTATTTAAATTATATTTTTGATTCATTAACATAAAATTAAATGAATTCCATGTGTCATGATTATTATTCCATGTTAAAATACACCATTCTATAAATGTCCATAAACTTAATATAGAAATAGATGGATAAATTAATGAATAATAAAAAATACAAAATAATACATAAATAGTAACAATTATATAAAGAAAGTACTCTAATTGATTCCATTTTCTAGAGTCATCCACCCATAAAATAAATATTAACGATAAAAATAAACCTATATTAAAAGCCTCTACAATTCTAGATTTTTCTCTTACTTCATTAATTGATTTTTCAGTGCAAATATTTTTTAATCCTTCTATTCCAAAATAAAATTGTACTAGTGATAAAAATAATATAATTGAAATAATTGTTATAAAAGCATTTAATGATTTTATTTTAGTAATAAATTTTATTTTTATTAAACAATAAATAATTAAACAAAATATGTAAAATAAAAATAGTGCTCCAAAATTAATAGGCCCTAGTAAATTTCCTAAATAAGTATTTGCTGAATTTTTTTTTTGAAAATGTCTAAGAATTAAAAAAAATAAAGCAGTAAATATAAGAAAATTTAAATTAATATAAACAGCATAATTGAATTGTAAATAAATAGGGTCACTATATTTTTCACCTTTACTAGATATAAAATAATAAATAGCAATAATAAAAATTAAATAAATTATTACTGTAGTTAATAATGTATAAAACATAGTTTTATAAAAGCCATTTTTTGAATATTTAACAAATAAATAATTTACAATATATACTAATAATAATGAAAATAAAATAATCATTACAAGTTTTTTTAAAAATATAATTGGTCTATCAAGTATATCATTAATAATTAACATTAAAAATATAAATAGCAAATAAAAGCATGCTTTATTAATAAACATAATTGTAATATTTTGTGTTTTATCTGCTATATATAAATTAACATATATAGCAATTGAAAATAATATAATAAAATATAAAAAATACTTCATAAAAAAAGCATATTCAGTTTTGAAAAAATTTCCAAACATGTATTCTATTTATAGATAATATTAAATTATAAAAATAATATGCGTAATAAATGTATTTTTTTTTTTTTCATTATAATTAATAATGATTTCATCTATATTAGATATTTCTAATAATTTAGAAACAACTAAATTATCCAATAATAATAATTCAGAAAATGAAGATTATTATATGGAAGAATCCATTGATAAATATAAAAATAAAAAATTATTAAAAGAAAATAGTATTGAAAAAACAGAATCATGTGTAGAAGATTTATTTGCTAAGTTACATTCTCAGTTTAATGATTCACAATCAATATTAAAAACATTAGCAAATAATTTAAAAATACTTCATAAAGAAGTATATAAAGAAAAAAAAGAATTGCTTAAAAATTCTAAAAATAAAAATAAAAAAAATGGTCAAAATGGATTTGCTAAACCTACAAGAATAAGTGAAAAATTATCTACTTTTATTGGTATTTCTAAAAATGAATTAATTCCGCGTAAAGATGCTACTAAAAAAATTTTAGATTATATTAAACAAAATAATTTACAAAATCCTGAAAATAAAAGACAAATTATTCCTGATGAAAAATTAAAATTACTCCTAGAACCACATTTTACAGAAAATGATAAATTAGAATATTTTAATATTCAAAAATATTTAAAACATCATTTTATAAAAAGTGAAGAAAACTAAAATATAATAATTAATTATTTAATAAATATTTATAAATATTTATTAAATGTCATTATGTTTAACTATATGTATTACTAAATATAAATAAATATATATTATAATTATATATTATAATTAGTAATTATAAATTTAGTAAATAGAGATAATTTTGCTGTCTTGATGAAATATTACTATTAATAATTTTATTAATATTATCTAATTTACTTATTGAAATTATATTTAAATAATAATTCATTAAATTTAATTCAATATCTTTTTTATATTTTGTTTGTAACGTTGTATTATTTAAATATGACAATAATTCTTTTAATTTAGGTTCTTTTAATTTAATTGGAATTATATCTTTTATATTTGAATTATCAAATGTTGTTGAAAATAATCGTCGTGCATCTTCAAAATTAAATTTTTCAGGAATTTTATATTTTGGATTATTATTAATATTTAATAATACTTCTTCTATAGTTTTATATTTCTTTATTAATTTATATGCACTAATTGAACCCATTCCAGAAATTTTAGGAGTATAATCACATCCAGATAATATACATACATCAATAAATTCAGTATGTGATAGTTCAAGTGTTTCAAGAATACCTTCTAAACAATATTCATCTACAGTATTTTTTTCAGCAGAAAAATTTTTTAAAAATATTTTTCCACCACTTGTTAATATATCCATGTCTTCTGTAATACACGCATCTATTATTTTATTTTTATTCATATAAGCAAGTAATGTTTCTGCCTCGCTATTTGATTCAACATATGAAATACCAAATAAATTAAATAATTTTTTAGCACATTGAATATGAATACTTTTAATATTAATAATTTTACGATTTATCTTTTCAATTTCATTTAAAATTTCATCATTTTTTTTATTATATATTACTAAAATATTATCATTATCTATTTTAAATAGAGTGTTATGTTTATTTACATATTTATTTATTAAATTTAAAATAGAATCAAATGGATATTTTTTAAATTTTAAAATAATTTCGTAAATATCCTTTTTCATGTATAAAAGTTGTTTTTTTAAACGCCTTTCATAAAGTATTTCGTCTTTTTCGGGTGGTGGTTTTCCATCAAATACAAAAACAGGAATTATATTATTCTTCAATAATCTTAAAATTAGTCTTGTTAAACCTTCAATATGATCATTATTATTATATAAGTACTTATATAAAAATATTGATATGTCTATACCAATTATCATTCCATTATAACAACTTAAATTTCTTTGTTGAATCGCACAACTACAATTCATTACAAGTAAATCTTTTAAGTTTTTAATACCCATTTTATTTTTTTATCAAAATTTATAAAATCAATTATTATATTTTATTAAAACGTTTTTTTTAAATCATAAAAATATAATCATTTTTTTAAAAATTTTTAATATATTTTATATTTATAAACATATTACACATTTGTATATTTTATAAATATTTTTATCTTATTTCATATAATGTTAATCTTAAACTTGAATTATATTTTTTTAATTTTAAATTATATTTATCAATTAAAAAAATATTATTCATAAATAAATTATATAATTCATTATTCATAACAGAATTATTTATTTTAAATTTTTCGGTATATAGTTCTAATAAATTATGTAAATCTTTTAATTTTATAAATAAAATTAATTTTAAAAAATAGTAGGAAAAAACATTCGTTGTTTGATTAAAATAATCATTACAAATACCATTATTTTTTTTAATTGTATATATAGAATTAATTTTATAATAATGAAGAATTTTAGAAGCATTATAAATAGAATATTTTATTTCATTATTGAATAATTTATTAATATATTCTTGTTTTTTATTTAACTTTATTCCAATATAAATACTGTGAATAATAACAGATATACATTCTGTATAAGCTTCATTCATTAAAACATCATAATGAAAACAAAATTGTTCGGTAAATTTTTTAGAAATCGGTGAAAAAATTAATTCTGTATCAATTAAATTAGAATGCATTAATTCATGAATGCATACTTTTATTAATTCTTCATTTCTATATAAAATAATTTTACCGTTATAATTATTATTTAATTCTGTTAAACCACTATTACAATTATTAGGTCCAAGTATCATATTTGTATTATTTTTTTTATTAAATTTTTTTACAATTGGTAAATTTTTTTTAATATTTAAATCAAATAATGTTATTTCTTGTGTAAAATTTTGTCTTTGAAAAATTATTTTTAATGTTTCTATTAAACATAATAAATCTTTTATTTTATTTGTTGTTTTATTATGAATATAAATAGATAATGGTAAAATTTTATTAGTTATAAAATAAATTATATTTTTTTGAAATGTAAATGTATATTTATAAGATAAATTTTTTGTTTTTTCAATAATATCACTGGACATAAAATCATTTATTTTAATATTATTATTTGATACATTATATACTTCTTTTTTTATTATAATATATTCATTATTTGTTTTTACATTAAAAAAATTATTATAAACATATATATATGTATTTTTAAATTGATAATAAAAATTTTTAAAATAAGGTAATGATAATAATTTTATATTATTATTAATATGTATTGTATCTAATAAAGTTAATAAATTATAAGTATATTTTATAAATGGATTATTTTCATATATCATTATTAATATATTAATTATATGATATATTTATATAAATATATCATATAATTATATAATTATATAATTATATCATATAATTATATTAAATAAAACAAAAATATCTAATTATATTATTAAATATTTTAATTTGAATTAATTATTTCAAATATAGAAGAACAACATAATGGATAAATTATTTTATCATTTTTCTCATCATCAATTTCTTCTTCATTTTCATAAATTTCTGAAACGTAATCGTATAATTCATCTATATTAGGTAATTTTATATTGTATTTTATAAATAAGGATCCATATTTCCATTTATTATTTTCTAAGTATGGAATACCTTTATCATTAATTTTATGTAATAATAAATTATTTTTATAAAAATTATTACCTTTACATTTTATAGTTATATTTTCATTTGTTTTATTTGGAAGTTTTATATCAAATGTAAAACCATTATATATTTCTTTTAACGTTATATCTTTAATATATAAAACATCATAATCATTAATTCTTGTAAAATAAGAATGTTTAATATTATTAATTGTAATTATAATATCACTTCTTTCAGTACCTCCTTTTACTTCATTACCATTATTTTCCAATATAATTTCTTTGTCATAAACATATATATCAATTTTTTTATTTCTTAATTTAAAAATATTATTTTTATTTCGATAACGATCAATAAAAATTTCTTTTTTTTCTTGACTGTATATTTCTTCTAATGATACATCAAAATTAATATGTATATCATCCGGTTTTTTAAATAATGTTTGTTCATTTATTGAATCAGTATCATTATTTCTAAAATTATTATTACTTGATATATTATTTTTAATATTATTATTTATATTTTGAAAAGGATTATTTTCTTTCCTAGATGAAAAAGTATGAACTTTAAAATGAATATTTGGAATATTTGGTATTTGAACATTTGAACTAGAAAATCCTGATAGACCACTTAATATATCATTTAAATTAATACTATTTTCATAATTCATATTCATAAAATTATTCATATGTGTTGAAAAAATATCATTAAACATAGAAAAAGGGTCATCTACAAAATTGTCATCTGTATTTCCATATAAATCGTATGATTTTCTTTTTTGTTCGTCACCTAATGTATCATATGCTTCTGATATTTCTTTAAATTGGTTTGTAGTTTCTTCATTATCTTTATTTTTATCAGGATGGTATTTTAATGCTAATTTTTTATACATTTTTCTTATTTCATCAAAAGTAGCATTTTTAGAAACACCTAAAATATCATAATAATTTTTAGTCATAATTTACTTATTTTTATATTATTATTTTATTTTTATATTTAAACCAATATAAAAATAATAAATAATTATTTTATTATAATATATTTTTAGAATGTATATAATCTATTATATTAATAATAAAATTTAATACATGTATAAATTCTTTATTTCCTTTTTTTATATTTAATTCATGTTTAACACTTATTTCAATTAATTTTTGATTTAACTCAATATTTAACTCATTAGTTATATTATTTAATAATTTTAATCTTTCATAAATATTATCATAAATTGTATATATAATTTCAGAACCATCAATTAAATTTACAAACATATCTTCTATAATATCTTTTAATGAATAAATTTCTTTTAAATTTATGGGTTTACTAAAAATAATTTTTATAATTTTTTCAGTATATTGATCATAAAAAAAATCAAAATATTTTCCAGTAATTATATAATATCTTAAAAATCCAAATATATGTTTTAAGTTATATTTATTATATTTTTTTGTTTTAGTTAAAATATTATTTATTATTGAATCTTCAATAATAATATTTTTTCGTTTTGTATAATTTTTTAAACATGTAAATATTTCATTTTCTGATGGTAATTTAATTCTAATTAAAAAAAATCTACTTAATAATGATTGTGGAACACCAGACATACTACTAACTTCAAATATAAATTTAGATGTTTTATAATTATTTTCAATTACTTTTCTTAAAAATAAATAAGATATTTTATTTAAATGTTCAAAATTTTTTATATAAATAATTTTTGGTAAACCAAGACCAATATTTCGCGTTGAGCAATAATCTTTTAAAAAATTAGTAAAAAATACTTTCTCTCCAGTTAAAAGTTCAAGTGCATCTATTTCAATATGATATATACTTGATTTATAACTAATACTTTTACTATCATAATCAACAGTATTTGATTTTAAATCATATACTTTATTATTAAATAATGAACATAAAAAAGCATATACTTTAGTAGTTTTTCCAGATCCTTTTGACCCATAAAAAATTAAATTATTTAATGAATCAATATCTTGAACAGAATATTTATATAGAATTTCATGAAAAAAATCAATTTCTTTTAAATTAGGGGTATCTTCAAATATAGATAAATACATAAAATTATTTAATAATACAATATTAAATATTAAAATAATATAATTTTAAATATATTATTAACTATTAACTATTTCCGATTTGAATAATTTTTATAATTTGAGAAAATAACTTATCTTTATATTTTTGTTCATTTAAATTTAAAATATATTCTTGATTTTTAACAAATTGATCAATGTCTTCATTATAATTATCATAATTATTAATATTTAAATAACAATTATAAATATTTTTAGATATTGTATCTTTAATATAAGTTCCATTATCATCATCATCATTCATTATTCCATTTAACCAATATTGATATTTTTTTTTTATATTACGTATTGAATAATATCCACATGGAATATTTTCTATATACACTTTTTTAAATATTTTAAGATCTGATTGTATAGATTGTTTATGAAGGCAATCTTGTATAAAAGAAGGATCTAAATTATATGCTTCTACTTTTAAATCTTTATATAATAACTCTTGATTTTGTAATTCTTTAATTATATCATTTAAAGATGTGCTTTTTAAGTTTTTAGTATTTAATAAAAGTTCTTTATCTAATTTCATTGTTTCTTTGATATTTATTGTATTTAAATGATTATCCATTAAATCAATATCATTTTCTGATGAATAATAATTTATCATTTCAACATTTTCTGAATTATTATATTTAATATTATCTTTAATATTATCTTTAATATTATTTTTAATAATATCATTATTATTAACTTTATTATTATTTATAATTTCACATAAATAAGTATTTTGTTTATATAACTTATCTAATAAATTAGACATATTTAATATTTTATCATCCAATAAATATATTTTTTTTTGAAAATCTTCGTTATTTTGTTTTACTAATTTAATCAATGATTTATTAAATTCATTTGTAGTTTTAATAAATTCATCTAAATTTTCTGAATTATTTATTTTTATTTTTTTAGATATATTATAATTAATTGTATTAGTAATTATTTTTTTTAAAAAATCTTTTATTTCTTCTTTATCTTTATCTAGTATTTCCATATTTTATAATAACTTAATATTTAAAATAATTATTATTATTTTAAATAATAAATATATTATTATTATTTTACTTTTATGTAATATTTTAAATAATAATAAAGTATATAAAAAAGTAACTAGAATATATAATTAAACTGAATACAATGAGTTGCAAATATTGTCATGTAGGTAATCATTCTATTGATAATTGTCCAAATATTATATGTAAAAAATGTAATAAACAAGGTCATCCTCAATGGTTATGTAAAGAAAAAAAAATAAATAATATAATTTTTAAAAATAAAAATAACATTAAAGATAATTTTAAAGATAATTTTAAAGATAATTTTAAAGATAATTTTAAAGATAATTTTAAAGAAATAAAAGTAACTCATAAAAACATTATTGATAAATCAAATTTAGAAAGAAATAATAAAACAAATATTGAAAAAAATAATCAACTTAAAGAAGAAAATAAAATAATTTATTATATTAATTTAGAAAAAGAAAATTGGGGTGATATTATGATTAATTAAATTATATTTTATACAAATGACCATACTTCATCATTATTTATATTATTTACATCACAATCTTTAACTATTAAATATTCGCGAGATATATTATTAGAACAAGTACTATCTTTACATCCTGGAACATTTGCTGCTGTTACATTAATTTCAGGTTTAGATAATCCAATACATTTTAATTTACTTGGACTTGAATTTGTTGTTGATATAATTCTATTAGAATTATCCCATGTCCATTTTTGATTAGGATTATTTTGACATTGACTCATATATAATTTATTATTTTTATTATCCATTGTTAAACAATTATTATCATATCTACTTTTAATATTATTATTTATATCTAATGACCAGTGTTGATAACTTGTAAAAGGAGCTATGTTATCCATATAACATAAACTTGATGCTGCGTTCGTTCCTTCTGTTCTTGATACTATATAATTAGGATTAAATTTTGAACTATTTTTTTTTTCATTTTCTTCTTTTGAAAAACTTCCTATTTTATTAACAAGTCTTCCAGAAGCAATTAATTGTGTTCCTGCAGGTCCTTGTGGTCCAGGCGGTCCAGGCGGTCCAGTTAATAATGGACTTTGGTTAACAATTAAATTTTTTAAATTTTTATTTCCAATTTGTTGAATCATATTGTTAACTTCTTCTTTTTGAGTATTATTTAAAGGAATTTTAGATGCTTTTAATTCTTCTTTATCAGTTGTCCAATTATTTGATTCAAAATGTTCAAAATTTTGTTCATATAATTTATTTATTGGAAATAAATAAGATTTATTTTTATTTTTATAAACATTTACTTTTTGATATAAATAAATAAATAAAAAAATAAATAAAATTAACAATAAAATACACAATAATTTGTCACTCATATAATTAACAAAGATAAAATTTATTTTTATTAATCAATTAATTAATTAAATAATTTTATTAAATTATAATAATTTGTATTATGTATTTTTATGTAATTTTTTAAGTATTTTTTAATTTATGATTCATATACTCCTCCTTCTATTTCAAAATTAGAAATATATGCATTTTCTCCAAAACTATTTGCTGCAATCCATACTTTATCATTATTATTTACAACATCAAAATTTCCTTTACAATTATATGTTATTGTAGGTGTTTTACTATTATTTTGATATACTATTATATTATTACTTGATCCATCAAAAACAATCTTAAAATATACATCTTGATTCATAGGGAAAGATAATTCATCAATTCCTTCATTCCAATAATAATCAGTAGAACGACGTATATGTAATGCACACTGATTTGGTCTCAACCAAATTCCAGGTTTACGTACATTCCAATTCCAATTTGTACCATTAATAATCATTATATTTACAAAATGTGAATAATTTTTTTTGACATTAATTTTAAAAGAAATAGTAATACTATTATTTGATTTAAAATTTAAATCACTATATGTTCCTATATAAAGTCTTTTATTTAATCTAAATGGTGTTTTAAATGAATCTTCATTAGTTTTCATTTTTTTACCCATTAATTTTATTTTATTATCTTTTCGAATTATGGGTAAATATGATTGATATAAATCATGTGCAAAACGTAAATTAAATGACATATTCCAAAAAATTAAATTTTTAATATATATTTTACTACTACTATAAGCACCTAAATATATATTAGAATTTGACGGAGTATTTACATAAGCATTAAATGTTTGTTTTAATTCTCCATTAATAAATACACTAATACTATTTCTTTCGAAACTAATTAATACATGATTTAAAGAATACCATTTTTTACTAAAATTATTTAATAAACTATTATTATAATTAACATTAGTATATGAAGATTGAATATTTATATTAGAACTATTAAGATTAATAGATGGATTACCTTTATAATATCTCATATTAACACTTGTATTATTTGATGAACTATGTCCTAAGCTAAATATTCCAAATAATTTTTTTGCTGGTTTACGCCATTTACAACTACTATTCCAGCTACTTTGTCGATTAGAGCAAGAATTTATTGTTGTTGGTCTAGGACCTCCATAACTTTGATCATTAAACCAATTATGGTTAGTCATTTTAGGATTTTTTCCACAATAACCATTTATTTTCATTTGACATTTACTTTCTCCTATTTGTAAAATATTCATATTATTAGTATAATCAGGAGAATACATCCAAAAAGATATTGAATAATTTGTTGAATTCATATGCATATCTTTCCATTTTCCAATATAACTATTGTTTGGTATTTTATAAAAATTACTTCCATCTAAATTAATTTGTCCAATAGTATTATTAAATTGCCATGTACCAACATAAGGATTATTATTAAAATATAAATCATTAAGTAATGGAGGAGTAGTAAATAATTTATGTTTAATATTATTCTGAAAACTAGGTTGATTCCATTTTAAACCTAATACATTTGATTGATTATTTGAACAACCTAAGTAAGTATTTTTTTTTAAATTTTTACCATAATCTTGCACACTATTTGGAATTTCTAATTCAAGAACTTGAAAATTTTGATTAGTATTACATAAATTTTTTAATAATTTACCATCTTTTACAAATGCATTATTTTCACAACTCATTTTAGATGATTTTGTTAAATGTGGTTCTAAATTAATTTTACAATCATTTAAAATATATTCCTTAGAATAATCTGAAAATCCACTAAAATATTCTATATTTTGTTTCCTACAATGTATTAAATATATAGAAATAATAAAAATAATAAATATCAAAATACAAATATCAAAATACATTTTATTTATATTATTAATAAATATTTTTAATACATTTTTAATATATTTTTATATCGTTTTTATTTTACTTTATTTTTATATATACAAATATATAAATGAAAGTATCATATATTATATTTAGTTTACTTTTTAGTGTTGTACAATCTGGATTAAGTTATACATATAGAGAAGTTTCTGCAATTCCTAAAATTTTACCTAAAACAAATTGTGTTAGTTTTCAAGTATCAAGTGGTACAGGTTGTGCATGGATGTGTAATTATTGTGCAACACAATTAGGTACAAATAACTACTATTTTACAGATGGAGTTTGTACTTATGAAGTTGATGGATGTCGAGGAAATCCATATTCAGGAAAAACATATACATGTTGTTCAAATTAAATAAAATATTTTTATTATATAATAAAAATATTTTATTATATATAAATAATGATACTTGAACTTACTTCTACAATAAGTATAATAGTAGTTTCTAAAATACTTTATTATTTATTAGAACCAGAAATAAAATCAATGAAATATAAAACAAGTAATTATATTGAAAAAGATGTAATTTATTTATAATAATTAATATTTATTATTTATAATAATTATTATCAAAACTTATTTAAAAACTTTATAAAAAATAATTATAAAGTATTTTTTATAATTATTTAATATTAATAAATAAAATTTCATAAAATAATTAAAAATATTATATATGAATGAAAATAAAAGTTTACTAAATGCCATTAAAGCATCAAAAATTCATAAAGAAATTACCAAAGAAATATATAAAAATAATATAATTCAACCAGGAAAATCTTTGCTTGAAATATCTACATATATTGAAAATAAAATCCTAAAAATAAGTAATTATAATAATCAAACTCCATTAGAACGCGGTATGGCATTTCCTTGTTCATTATCAGTAAATAATATTGTAGCACATTATACTCCATATGATATTAGTGATGATTATATATTAAAAAAAGATGATATATTAAAAGTTGATTTTGGTGTTCATGAACAAGGAACTATCATTGATTCAGCATTTACAGTAAATTTTAATGAAAAATATGATGAATTTATTAAAATATCTAAAGATACTACTAATTATGCAGTAAGTTTATGCGGTCCAGATGCAGTACTCGGTGATATTGGTCATGATATTGAAGAATATATAAAATCTAAAGAATTTACATTAGATGGTAAGACACATACTTTAAAAACAATTGGTGAATTATCAGGACATAATATTGATAAATATGTAATTCATAATTCTAAAGCAGTTCCAAATATTTCAATACATTATCCTGTACGTATGAATATTGGAGAATTTTTTGCAATTGAACCATTTATAACTACTGGAAATGGACAAATAAAATATGATGAACCAACATATTTATATATGATTAATCGAAAAAAATTATCAAGTAATTTTGATATATCTATTGGATTTTCAAAGCAATTAACTGATGATGAATTATATTTATTTTTATTATTAGAAAAACAATATTATACATTATGCTTTTGTACTCGTTGGATTGAAAAAGACTTTTCAAATAATTATAATGTTATTAGAACATATAAAAAATTATTACCATTACTTGTTAAAAAAGATTATTTATTATCATTTCCAACAATATATGACCAAGAAAAAAATTTATCATCACAATTTGAACATACAATTTATATTAAAGAAAATGGTATTATTAACTTAACTAAAAATGAATATTATTAATTTTTATAATACAAAGTTATATAAAATTATATTAAAAATTATAATGTTTATAATACAAATACTTTTGCGTAATAAGCCCAAAAGAATATTCCTACAAAGCATTTAGCAAATAAATCTAATATATTATATCCAATATTTTTAATTTTTTCATCAAAATAATACACTATTCCATAAATTGCCCATAAAATCACAAAAGAAAAATATATGATATTATTATCAAAATTATATTCAGGTCTAATATAATAATAATAAATAAAACCATACATTGCTATAAAGAAAATAAAACCAATAATACCAGCAATTGTTTTATCTAATATTTCATTTTCCCCCATATATCCAGAAGCTAACATACCATAATTTAATAATAAAATAATAATAAAATAAAAGAAATTCATTCCTCTTATTTTATTATTGTAAAGTAATGCTAATACTAATACTAATAACATAATTGGTGTAGTTATAGACCAGTCTAAATAACGTACTTGATTTATTTCTTGAAATGTTATTTGTTCAAATTCTTTATTTTCTGAAAGTGTATTTTTTTTATTTTTATTATCTTCAATCATTTTAACAAATTTAGCATAAAAAAAAGCAGCTACTACAGAAATACATGTTTCTAAATTTAATATATTACGTACATCTGGAATTTGTGTTCTTAATGCTTCTATAAAAGTTATAGTTGCTGTTGTCATAAGAAAAACATAAGTTATATAAAAACTTGAATAAACTAAATTGAGCTGTTCTCCTGATGTATCATTATCTATTTGATTAATTTGAATATCATCATCAGAATCATTGTTTTTATCTACATCATATTTTTTTTTATCATTTATTTTAGTTTTTTTTGTAGATAATTTTGGTGTTTCTATTGGTAAATTTTGAATAGGTATATTTAGTATTTGTCCCGTATTATTTGTTCGTAATTCACTTATATTAGTATGTTTTATTTCATTTTGTTGATTTTCAGAATTGAATGGTTTATCAAATATATCATTTGGATTATAATTCATATTATTAATTAATGATATATTATTTTAGTATTTTTCTTTAATTTAAAAAATTATATTAAATTATACATTATATTTTCATTTCCCCATCCCATATAAAAATTAGTGTGTATTTGTTGAGTTGCTAAATCTTTATAATAAAATTTATTATTTATATTAAATCTTTCTAATAATATATAGTTTTTATTTTCAAAAGAAGGTATATATTTTTCTAATTTCCAAAAAGATTGTTTTTCTTTTTGTATAGTTAATGTTATTTCATTTGCATCTAAATTATTTTTAATTCCTAAATAAGAATTATTATTTAAAAAATTCAAATAAAAACAATCATTATATTTTTCATATTTTTCATTACTTTTATCAACTTTTTGTATTAAAATATTTTTTTCATTTGGTTTATTTAATATAGAAATTAAATAACTTTTATTTTTAATATCTTGTAAGTTATAGTTTGTCAAATTATATATACCAAGATAAATATGAATTATATTTGAATTTATATATTTAATTTGAAATAATGTTTTTTTAGTATCACTTAAACATATTTTATTTTCTTCATAATTCATATATAAATATTTATTTAATATTGGATGTTTAATATAATAATTAATAGAATTAGTCTTCATAAAATTAGGATAATTATAATGTAATGCTTTTAGAAATATTTTTTTTTTTGAAATATCATATAAAAGAAAAGGAATATATTTTTTTAATAATAAATTAGAATCAAATTTGATTAAGTTTATATTATTTACTTGATTAATAATATTTTTTATATAAAATGAAATATACTTTTCTACCAAATCTAAATATTTTTTATAAATATAAGGGTTATTGTTCATAATATTATTTTGTAAAGCATAACTATAATGCGATGTTATAAAATTTCCTTTAATTTTATTTGGTCTTAAAAATTTTTCTGGGAAATATGAACTAACCATATATTCATCATCGTGTACAATATCTTTAAAATACTTACAGTCTTCTCCACGAATCATTATAAAATTAATGGAAATTCTAGAATTAATATATCTATCTTCTATATCGAATAAACGTAAATTATTTTCCATATTTACATCTTTTAAACATGTTGTAGTAAAATAATCATGCATAAAATAAGCGATTCTTGGGTTTTCAAATAATGGACCAAGTATTCCACCAATTGGATATATTTGTAAATATTTTTCTGCTTTAGGAAATAAATGTTTATGAAAATAAGCACAAATATTATTATTTATACAATTAGAATGTATTAAAAATGAATATTTATCATTTATTCTATCTTTAATTGCATTTTTAAAACCATTTATATCAATAAATAAAATATCATCATCACATTTTATTATTATTGAATTATCATAAAATTTTTTTTTAGAAATAACATTGTAAAAAGGACTCCAGTCAGGTTTTTTTATGATGTTATTTATTTTATTTAATAATTTTTCTTTATTTTTAAAATGATTATGAATAAAAATTCTTTTTAAAAACTTTTTACTTAATATTATATATTCTTGATGTAAAAAATTACAATCATCTAAATTATGTGTCATATCAAAAATATGATATTGATTTATTATATTTTGTTCAAGTAAAATATTAATATATTTATGAAGAATAAATATATTTTTTTGTCTACCAGCAAATACACAAAATTTAATTTGCTTATCATTACCAATTTTATTATTTTTAATGTATTTTTTTTGATAAATACTAAATTTTTTATTTTTATTAAATTTTTTTTTATTTATATTTTTTTTAATTTTATTAAATATATTTATATTATTTTTATTAATAATATATTTTTGTTTTAAACTTTTCTTATAATGTTTATTATAAAAATAAAATACTTTTTTAAAATAAATTGAATGATATGTTTTTAAATAAATACTTAAGTTCATAAAAATTAAAAAGATAAATTATATATAATTAAACCTTAACTTAAATTGTTGTTAATAAATCTACTAAATTAGTTTTAGGTATAACTCTATTTTTAAATGAATCATCTAATATTTTATTAAGATCTTCTTTATATTCAGGTTCACTAATATTAAAATTATCTAAATTTATTGGTTCATTTATTGTGTCAATTACTTCATTTTTTTCAATACCTTTAATCATATCATTACTATTTAATGTATTATATAGATAATCAAATGTTTCTTTATTATCTACAATATGATGCATATCAAGGTACACTTTATCATCTTTATTACTTGTATTTAGAGTGCATCCAGATAGTAATTTATCTAAGAAAGAACATAATTCATTATTATCACATAAATTATAAGAGTCATAATTTTTATCATTACATAAATTTTGAATATAATTATTTTTAAATAATATATCTAATATTTCTTCTACAGCTAAATATTGGTCACCTTTAGCAACAAAACATTGTTTTTTATTTTGTTCTTTTTCATAAATATATAATCTAAAAACTTCAAAAGTCATAATTTCATTGTCAGATTTATGATCTTTTAAAATTAAGTAAATTGGTATAGCAATATTTTCAAACTCTTCATTTGTTATATTACTATTACACATCCAATTTTGAATATCTCTAAGCATAATTAATTGATTTAATTTTTTATTACCATAATCTGTAATGTATAATTTAAAATAAAAATCAATATTAGGGTAAGTTCTAAGATTGCATATTAATAAATGTCTATTTTCATCAGTAACATTTAAAACAAAATCATCCATAATATTATCTTTATAATTTTTTAATATTTGCTCTTTTGAATCTTTATACCATTTTTTATTATTATTTTTATCAATAACTTTATTAATTATTTTTGAAGATTTTTTTTTTATTTCGGTACTAATATTTTTTTCTATATTTGTATTTTCAAAATCATTATTAACACCATTTTTTTTTTTAAATTCTTTAAATTCTAAATCTTCTTCTTTATTTAACCATGAATCAACTTTATTATTATCAACATTGTTAGTAGTATTTAAATTATTTAATTTTTGTTTTAACATATCTGACCATTTTTGGTCACTTTCATTAGAACAGTTTGATTCATTGTCATTAATATTTTTTGAACAATCATTATCTAATATATTAAAACTAAATAAAGAAATAATAATAGATAATATACATATTACTTTACTATCTTTTTTTATAATACTTAATAAACCTAATAATATTGAAAATATATGTTTTCTACAAATTTTTATTAATGATTTTAAAGTTGGTAATTTCATTATATATAATAATATAACATATTAATATTTTTTTATGAAAAAAAATATTAAAAAATATTAAAAAATATTAAAAAATATTAAAAAATATTATTATGTTATATAGTAATAATGAAACCAAATTGTTATTTTCAAATTCCAAGAGGTAATACAAGTAGATATGTTTTTGTTTTTTATTTATATAATACAACATATATTGTTTTAAAAAAACAATTATTAGGAAATAGTCCATATAAAACTGTGGTTAAATATAAAATACCTAGTTCAAATATTATTAATTTTATTAATACTGTTGTAGCTAATACTTACTAATATTATTATAGCTAATACTGTATAAAGATAAATTTATTATATAATTTAATATGGGTAATATAATTAATTTAGATAATTTACAATGTCAATATAATATGTGTACTGATGATATTTATGAATTAGACTGGTTTTCAAATAAAACTTGGAATATTGAATTATCAGATAAAAAATATAATGATAATATTTCAATAAATAAAGGAAAAATTAAATTATCTTCTCTAGAAAACACATCAATTTTATTTCATCGAAAAATAAATATAGTAGATGAAAAAATATATAAATTATTGATACCTTTATATTTAGAATTTTATACTGAAAATCCTTTTGAATTTGGATTATTTTTAACAAATGAATTTATTTCATTAAAAAACTTAAATAAAAATATGTTTTTAACTGATTTAGATTATAATAATAATTTAATAATTATTAATAAACATAAAAAAATAAATAAATTAGATATATTTAGCAATAGTCAATATAATATAATATTTCAAATTATATGTGATTTTATGTATTCTACTACAATAAATACACAATTAAATATATATTCAACCTCTAATAATCATATTAATAATTTAAATAATACAATAAATTTAAATGATAATAATAAGGATAATAATGAAGTAATAGAAAATACTATTCAAAAATCTAAATTTAATATTTTTCAAGAATGTAAAACTAATTTATTAGATGACCATGAAAATATAAATGTTTATATATATTTTAAAATAAATAAATTAGAAAATAATGAATTTATAAAAATTTATTTATCTTAATAATTGTAAATATTATATAAAATAAATAATATATTCATAGTAATGAATATATTATTTATTTTATATAATATTTTAGAAATAAAAAATGGTGTTTCTAATAAATATATTCAATTTATAAAAAAATTAGATGAAACGTGTAATCATAACATATCAATTATAATGACTAAAATAAATGATAATGATATTAAAAATAATATATTAACAAAAGGAAAACAATTATTTACTAATTCAAATATATATTATGTTAAAGGGTATAAAATACCTTTTTATGATAAAATTAAAATTCCAAGTATATCTTATGATTATATAAAAAATATTATTAAAAATAAAAAATATATTATAATATTTAATGGTGAATTTATTTGGTTATATGATTCACTAATTAAACTTAAAAATAATAATTCATGTCCTTTATTACTATTTCCAACATGGCATACAGATTATGAATCATATTTACAAAATTATTTTTATTCATCTTTTAATAGTGAATATATAATGAATCAAATATATCAATATTTAGAAAACAAAAATTTTCAAGGTATTATAGTTACAGGAGAATATATGAAACAAAAATTTGAAAAATATACAAAAAATATTTTTAATGCTAACGAATTATGTATTGATAATTTTTCATTTTTAAAAGTAGATGATTATCATGAAAAAGATATGTTTAATTTTATATTTTGTGGACGTATTTCAATTGAAAAAAACATTGATGAAATATTTGAATTATTAGAACCGATTAAACATATAAACTATCAATTACATATTATTGGTGATGGACCATATTTAAAAATATTAAAAAATAAATATAATAATTTTTTAAAAAAAGTTATATATTATGGTGAAGTAAATTATGATGAAATACAAAATATTTATAAAAAATTAAACAATAGAATATTTATTATGTGTTCAGATACAGAAACATTTGGTAAAGCACCTATGGAAGCAGGATTAACGGGAATACCAATTTTTATCAAACAATCAAAAAATATAAAATTTATGTATAATTCTAATAACGCATTCATATTTGAAAATAAATATGACTTTATAAAACATTTCATTTTTTTTTTAAAATTAAAAAAAAAATTTAAAAATGAGTTTATAGAAAATTCTATAAAAAATATTAAAAAATATGATCAGAAAAAGATATTTGAAGAATGGGAAAATTTTTTAGAAAAACAGTTATTAATTAATAATATAAATGATAATATAAATAATATAAATGATATAAATGATAATATACTTACTAAAATTAATTTTAGTAACATGTTAAGTATAGTTAAATGTTCAATAGATTCTTTATCTAATTAATTATTTTTTTTTGATTTTGAGTAATTTATTTTCTTCTTTTAATTTTTCGATTATTTTATTTTGTTTATTAATAATTTCTTCTGAACGATTTAATGTTAAATTTAGCTGTTCTTTTAATATTTCTTCTTCTTTAACTTTTTTAAAAAAACGTGTAGTGTGAACATTTTTTTTATTATTATCATAAGTAAAACGTTGTACGGAAAATCGTTTCCCTTCTTTTCCAGCTAATACAACATATTGTTCTTCTACTTTTAGTAATAATCCTCCATACCGAAATAGTTCACAATCATTTTCTAAATCATAACTGATATAGCGCATTTGTGTATTTAAATTTACATAAGGAAGTTTATTACTTTTAACTTCCTCAAAATTTTTAAGTAATTCAGTTATATTTTTTTCATTTTGTACCATTTCTGTCTGAGTTCTTTTTGGTCGAATATAACCATCATTTTTATATAATCTTTGTCCAACATAATATCTTTGCATATTGACCTATATATTATTATTAATATTTATTATTTATATTATTTATATTTATTATAAAATTTCATTTTTTATTTATTATTTTCTATAATAATAAATAAAAAATTTTATATAATTATGATATATGAATATTAAATTTATTTATATTATATTAATAATAATTTTTATTATATTAATTTTATTTAAAATATTTAATAAAAATTTAAATGAACCATTTTTAGTAACTTGGACACCTTATATTATTGATAATTACTATCAACCAGGTTATAGTAATTATTTTTATCATAATAATTATATGTATCCTGTATATTAAATAAATTTATAATATATTATAATATATTATAATATATTATAATATATTATAATATATTATAATATATGGTAACAAGGAATATATATATAATAAAAAATGGTTTATGTTGTGAAGATGTTAAAAATAGTTTATATAATATTTTATATAAAAATAGTGAACTATCAAAAGATGCTTCATCCAATTTATTAGAATTAAAAAAAACAAATAATAATTATTCATTAACCGAAAATGGTATAAAAGAAGTATTAAATTTAAAAAAAAATGAGCAAATTGAATCAATTATTAATCAAGATAATATTATTTTAACTGCTTTTAAAAAAAATTGTATTGAAACATCATTTGTATTATTAAGTAATTTAAAAAATTTAACGAGCTTTAATGGATATATTTATCCAACATTATATATTACTAAAAATAAATTTAAAAATATGCGCGACGTTACTGATTTTAAAAATAGTTTTGGACAAATGAATAATAGTCATAAATATTGGAATAATGAAATTAAAAGTAATAGTGAATTACTTGAAATTAAAAAAAATATACCTTTAATTGATTGGATAAATACATACTCTGATATTGTAAAAAATTTTAATAATTATAATTATAAAAAATTTGAACAATATTTAATAAACTTAATAAATACCTATAAAAAAAATATTATTATCATAGCTGATAATGAATTTATTATAGATATATTAAAAAAAATAAAAAATAAAAAATATAAATATAATCGAAATAAAGATATTATAGAATATACATCATGTTTTAAAATTGAAGTTGAAATTAATATTAATAAGATTAAATATAATAGCTTTTATAAAATTTACCCAACAATATTTAATTATAAACCATTAAATAAAAAAGGAGAACAATATTTTTATAGTTATAAAAATGAATTTATGTTATATGATTCAATAAAAAATATTGATATGAGTCAATTAAAAAAATTATTTTTAAATAGATGTAGTGGGAAAAAAATAATGAATAAAATTTTTAATATAAATGATAAAGATAAAAATAATGATAAAGATAAAAATAATGATAAAGATAAAAATAATCATTTAGTATCATTTTCTAAATTTATTGAAAATATAAATAAATAATTTTAAAAAAAATGATTTTTTTTTTAACTTAAGATATTTTATTAAATTAACTTAAAAGATCTTAAAAATTTAAAATATTTACATAAAAAAAGTAATAAATGAGTAATAAATCATTTGACAGCGATATTTCAAAATTATTTAAAAATATGCATACATTATCTAAAAAAAATGATGATATTGAATGTATAAAAATAATTAAGGATTTTCTAAATCCTTTTACAAAAAAAAAAATTGGATTAAAAAAATCTATTTATTTATTTAAAAATTATATTTTTGATTTTGAAAAATATGATTCAAAAAAATATGAAAATAATATTTCAGTATATCAAAAAAAAATAAGTAAAAGAATTAAAAAAATAAATGAATATTTTAAAATTAATGATTAAAAAGTACACTAAATGTGTAAATATTTATATACATTGATTAAATAGTTTGTAAATTATTTTAACATCAAAAATAAATAAAGATGATTTTTGTGACGGAAATATATAAAATAAGTTACAAACTATTAAATCACTAAACTTAAATTAAAATTTATAAAAAAAATTGATTTATTTTTTATTTAAATATTAAAAAAAAAACTTATAACATAGTTTATACTAAAGAAATATAATTTTAAAAATGATTTTAAATGATCAAGAATTCTCCAACGAAATGTTAAAAAATATTTCAAATAAAAAAGACGATAATAATTTAAAAAAAAAACAAGTTTGTTTAGGTTCTAAATCATTAACAAAAGGAGGTGCGTTTGATCAAATCTCAAATGGTAAAAATGTTTTTTATCAAGTAGTTAATAAAAAAGACGGTAAAAAAGAATATAAATTTTTTACAAATTGTTCAAATGGTTGTTCAAATAGTACATTATGTCGTAGCCATAAAGATCAAAAAATACAAGGTAAAAATCCGTTATTATTATTTGATGATATACAAAATTCATCAGATTATCAAAAATTATTATTAAAAGATAATAAAGACTTTTTTAAAAATCAAATTGAAAAAAATAATAGACAAAATAATAAAAATAAAAATAAAAAATTAATTGAAAATGAAAATAATAATAGTTCATTTGACATATTATGGAATTTATATATCAGTGGTAAATTACCTCTTGATATTAAAAATGAAGTGTTAATTTTTTGTAATAATATTATTCAAAATAATAAATTATCTATTTTAGATATTAATTCCAATAAAATAGATAATTCACTTTCTGTAAAAAATATTGGATTACTTAATACAATTGAAAAACAACAAGAAGAATATAATAAGTACAATAATTTATCAACATCAAATTTAAATAAATCAACATTTTTAACTAAAGATAATGATAAGAATGATGAAAATTCTGATTCAGATACTAATTCATTATTAGAAGAAGATGAAGTTAATATTTTTACCGATAATAATGATCAAAATTTAGATAATGAAAATTCTGATTCAGATAATAATTCATTGTTTGATAACGAAGAAGATAATAATAATGAAAAAGAAATTGATGCTATTGAAATTAATACCTTAAAAGATAAATTATTGTACTTAAATCCTGAAGGAAATATTGTATACGAACCAGAAGATGGTGAATTTAATGAACTAGGGATTTTAAAAAAAATTTCACAATTAGAATATAGTACTATTGAATATATGCATCAACATTGGACAGTTTTACGTGAAATGGATAATCCAATTGATACAGATGAAAAAAACAAAAAAATTTATGTTTGCTCTTTATCTAATAATGTATTTGATTTAAATTACAAATATTTAGGTATATTAACTAAAAAAAAAAATAATACCTATACAATTACTAAAAATAAATTAAAAAAATAATTACTAATTTTCTATTTTTTATAATAAAACTATATTTATATAATTAACTATATATAATGTTTAATTTTGAAAAGAAAATATCATTTAAAGAAAAAAAAAATAAAATTAATTTTGAAGTTATTGATTGTATGGCAGATATAATTAACAAAATAATAGATGAAATGCAAGAATATTATGAAGCACAGAATATTCATACATTATTAAGTATTGATAAACGATTAGAATTTCATTACGATGAAATTAAGAATTGTACATTTGTACAAAAAAATAATGTAATGGATACACCAATTAATTCTGAAATTATTTATATATCCATGCATGATAATTTTTTACGAAAAGGTATTTTATTAAAAATATTAAAAGATGATTTATATTTAATACAAAGTGGAAATAAAATTTTAAACTTGTATTTAGATTCTTTTTATATTTTTTATCGAAAATATATAAAAAGTAAATTTAGAAAACTTATACAACAACTATTAGATGGAGAAATAAAAATAAAAAATAAAATAAGATAAATTATAATAAGATAAAAATATAATAAGATAAAATATAATTTAAAAATTATATAAAATATGGTTTGAAAATTATATATTTTTTAATTACTAATATATATTATGTTATGTAAAAATAGCAAAATAATATGTATAATGCCTGTTTGGGATGAACAAAATATAATTGGATTAGCCTTAGCTAGTAGTAAATCTTTTATTTATGAATATATTATATTAATACAAAAATGTACAGATAAAACATTGGAAGTTATTCAATATTGTCAAAAATTATGGAATTTAAATATACAAATTATAGAAAGTAATGAAAAAATAAGAAAAAGAAGAGAAAAAGCTATAGAATTAACATCACATTATGCTGATTATTATATTATTCAAGATGCGGATGAAGTATTTTATGAAAATTCTAATAAAGATATTGATTATTTTATTGAAAATAATATGACATTTGTAACAGCACCTATTGTATTAATTGAAAATGATTTTTTACATACTACTGACAAACAAGAAAATATTATTATGGTAAATCACCCTTTATTTTTTAAAAATCTTCCTGATATTTATTTTCCGAATATTGGTGATATGCCTTGGTATAATCCTGAAAAAAATTATCATAAAATGATTGAATTTAAAACACCATTAAAATTTGATTGTAAAATAAAAAATTATAGAAGAAAATTTTTACGCGAAGTATTTACTCCTTGGCATGATTCACATAATTCATGTAGTATTGAAGAATATGCATTTAATCATCATTATCATGTTAAATGGTATAAAGAAAATATAGATTCTAATGAAAAAGATATTGAAAAAATTATATTATATTTTGAAGAAAATGATAAACAAAATGAATTTAGGTGGAATATTTTATATGATAAAAATAAATACTATGAATACCCAATTATTATTAAATATATGATTGAAAATAATAAATTAAAAGGTATTGAAAATATTAATGACCTATATTTATTCAATTCTATTCCTCAAATATAATGTAATATTAAATATTTATAAAATTATAAAAACTATAAAATTATAAAAATATAAAAATATTATATATAGTATTATTCACAAAATAATACTATATTATTATCTAATAATATAATATTAATTATACAATGTTTATTTGTTCTTTTTATATAGCTATTTTAATCATTTTTATTATTTTAATTTTAATATATCATAATCAAGAATTAAATAATATGAAATATAATATAAGAAAACAAATTAAAGATACTTTTCAAAATAAAAACTTTTCCAGAGAATTATCACATTTAAATGAATGCCAAGTTCCTAGTTTAAATATGGAACAATGTTATAAATCAAATTATTATGAATGTCCGATTGTTAATGGTAGTTATTTACAATGTACAAATAATTATATACCTAAGCCGACTAATTTTAATGCACCATGTAATAATCGAACATTTGAGATGACTTCTTATCCTAAAAAAATATCTGAAAATTGTTATTATAATAAAATAGGTTTTGATAGAAATCAATTCAAATTACAATTAAATAATAAATATTTTTAATTTTTTAATTTTTTTCATAAAATATTTAATTTAATATTTTAATATTTTTTTAATATATATATATGTCTAATTTTTATGGTAATTTTAATAAAATAAATAATGATACTAATTCTAAATATACAACAAAAAATCAATTTGATTTTAATTATAGTGATTATCAAAAATTAAAATTAGCTGAACAATATAATGAATTATATTCCAAAGAATATAATGTTTCTATTGAAAATAATAAAATTATTGAAAATAAAAAAATTTATAATTTGTCAATTAATGATTTAGGTAAAAATATAAGTAATACTTTTTCTGATTTATTAAATGATATTATAACTTATATTAATCAAGATAAAAAAACAATTAATCAATTTTTTATAATTTTTACTCAAAAAGAAAGGTTATTGTATATTGGTTTATTAATTATAATATTAGCATTTTGTTTTTGGTTAATTGATATTTCTAAATAAAAATAACTTATTATATTATTCAATAAAAAAAAAATTATGTATATTTATATTATATAATGAATTATAATAATATAATAAATACAAGTACTTCAGAAAATCCTGGAAAAATATTAGATACACAATTAATACCAAATGAAATATATAATATGACAATAAATAAAGAAACAAAAAATATTAAAATATATTTTTTAAATAATCCTTTTGTTATGCTAAGTTTTGCTGGATTTAATTCAAAATTAAAACAAGCAAATCAGTTATCAAGTGACAGAAAATGTGGATGTTTTTATTATATGCCATGGGTAACTAAATTTGCTGCTGATAAAAATATAAAAAAAACAATTCTACTTTATAATCAACAAGTTAGTTTATATAGATATATGATAAGTTTTTGGTATCCAACACAAAAAGATTTAAATTATAAAGAATCATATATGAGATATTTATCATCAATCTCTTTAAGTATACTTTTAGATTTAAAAAGATTTAATTATAATTCACAAAATAATTTAGGTATAAATTTATGTTGTAAAGGAAATATATATTTAAATTATTTTAAAAATGAAAGAAATTTAGTAAATTATATTCAAAAATATATTAATCAATATTATAATTATATTAGAATAAAAACGGTTTAAAAACCATATTATAATATATTTTATACAAATAAATATATTATAAAATGACAGATATTAATATTGAAAAATATATATCAGAATTAATAGATGATAATGAAATAAAAGAAGAAATTACAAATTTTTTTAATAATATTGATAATAATGAACAGTGTTATTTTACAGCAGGTGATTTCCAAATTACTCCTACTATAGATGGATTAAGTTTTTTAGGAAATTATAGTTTTCCAACAATTATTAATATGTTAATTCCTGATTTATTTACAAAATGTATGACATCTCATTATAATACTCCAATTGAAAAGTCAATTTTTTTGTCAAAAAGTTGTCCAGTTTATTCAAATACATTTAGTATTAAAAAAAAAAATATAGATATAAATAATTTATCAATACATTTTTATTACCAAAAAATAATTAATAAAGAACTAATTAAATCTTTATTATATTTTAATTTTAGTTCAAATTTTATGAAAATATCATCACTAAAAAATCGTTTAATATTTTTATCAAAAAGAGTTAATATATATTTAGAAAGTAAGATTAATAATATAAATTATGCTAATCATACAAAACCAGAAGAAATATTTTATGAAATATATGATAAAGATTCATTAATTGTTCAATTATTAGATTTTAAATTAAAATTACAAGAGGTATTAAATACTGATAAAAATGGTATAAATATATGCAAATATAATATTCCATATGTATTTACTTATTATTGTATTAATAATATAGATAAGAATATTTTACTTCCACTTAGTTCAGTTACTTCTGATAGAACATTATATTCAATGAGTTATTCTGATTTATTTTATTTATCAAATGCCAAATGGGCTTTGCCTTTATTAATATCCAATTTACAAAAATTATTTAATACACGTATTCCTTCAGATGAAATAGAAAATTTTATTTATAATATAAAACAATCTAATATATTTACTATTTTTGAAATAGTAGATGAAACATTTAATGAAATTATAACTCAAATATCAAATATTTTACAAAAAAAAACAACTATACTATCATCTTATGAAAATAATCATATGTTATTAAAATGTTTAAAATTATATTATAATTATGTTAGTAATGAAATATTTTTAATTAATAATTCTGGTGTAAATGAACATATATCTAATATATATCTAGATGATATTAAAAATTTTATAAAATATGTTATTAATTTAATAAATAATTAAATTTATTTTATATAAAATATAAACTTATAAAATTTTATAAATTCTTTTAGAACATATATTTAATATAACTAAAGATATTTTTAAATCCAATTTGTTCTGGAATAATAATTGTTTCTCCTCTTTTATTAGCCTCATTTTTAATTTCTTCAAATAGTATTTTCATTTTACCAATAACTTTAAAAGATGTATTATCAATTTCATTATTATCATTATAAGCATAGATTTCTTTATTATTTTTTTCTTTTTCTTCTTTTATAAATTTAGAAAAACTACGTAAAATATCAGCTGTAGAAATCATTGTATCTTTATTATCTAAATCCATAAAATTTAATATAAATGGTTTGGCATTTTTTAATTTATTTACATGTGAATTTGATGTATTTTTCATTAGTTTTCTCATTTTTTTTTTTTCAATATGATTTTTTTTTTCTTCAATATATGTGGTAATAAAAGATTTACGAATTGTATATTGTAAGTTTAAAAATTCTTTATCTACAGATCGAATCATAAGCTCAACTTTATCAAATTCAGCTTTATTTTTAATAAAATTTTTATGAGTTGAAACTAAATTACTTATTTCTCCTGCTAATTCAATTAAAGTATTTAGTTGTTGAATTGGAAGTTTATTAAATTCATAATCATTATCATTATTTTCAGATTGTTCAAACATAATTTCTGTCATTATTTATGTATATNTATATATATATATATATATATATATATATTATATTTTAAATAGTTTTAGGTAAAAAATATTAATAAATAAATATTTTATTAATATTTTTTACCTAATATATATAAAAGTATATTTATATATAGAATATATATAAAATATGGAACAATCATTCTGTGTTATAAAAAGAAATGGGTCAAGAGAAGAAGTTTCTTTTGATAAAGTTACTAGAAGAATAAAAAAATTATGCTATAATCTATCTAATGAAATAAATCCAATTATTATTGCACAAAAAGTTTGCTCTCAGATTTATAATAACGTTACTACTACAGAATTAGATGAATTAACTGCACAAATATGTATTTCGATGACTACAAAAAATTTAGATTATGGTGTATTAGCAAGTCGTATTATTATTTCAAATAATCATAAAGTTACATCTCCATCTTTTTCGGAAACAATTTATATATTAAAAAATAATATTGACAAAAATGGATTAAATTCACCATTAATTAGCGATAATTTATATAATATTGTTATGGAAAATAAATCAAAATTAAATGATGTGATTAATTATGAAAATGATTATTTATTTGATTATTTTGGTTTTAAAACATTGGAAAAAGCATACTTATTACGTGTTAATGGAAAAATAGTAGAAAGAATACAACATTTATTTATGCGTGTTAGTTTAGGTTTACATGGAAATGATTTAAAATCTGTTATTCAATCTTATGAATTAATGTCTCAAAAATATTTTACACACGCTACTCCTACATTATTTAATGCTGGTACCAAAAAATCACAACTTGCATCATGCTTTTTATTAGGTATGGAAGATAGTGTTAAAGGAATATATAAATGTATTAGTGATTGTGCACAAATTTCCGCTGGTGCAGGAGGTATTGGATTATGTTTAAGTAAAATTCGTTCTAAAAATTCTTATGTTCGTGGAACAAATGGAACATCAAATGGAATAATTCCATTATGTAGAGTACTAAATGAAACAGCTCGTTATATCAATCAATCTGGAAAACGTCCTGGTTCAATCGCAGTATATATTGAAACTCATAATGTTGAAATTTTAGAATTTTTAGAATTACGTAAAAATACTGGTTCCGAATCAGAAAGAGCGCGCGATTTATTTTTAGCTTTAATGGTAAGTGATTTATTTATGAAACGTGTTGAATTAAATGAAGAATGGACATTATTTGATTCAAATGAATGTCCAGAATTAAATGATACATATGGAGATGATTATGAAAAATTATATTTAATATTTGAAAAACAAAATAAAGGTAGAAAAACATTACAAGCACGAAAAATTTGGAATTATATTTTAACAAGTCAAATTGAAACAGGAACACCTTACATTTTATATAAAGATGCTATTAATAAAAAAAGTAATCAAAAAAATGTAGGTATTATCCGAAATTCTAATTTATGTGCTGAAATTACATTATATAGTGATGAAAAAGAATATAGTGTTTGTACATTATCATCTGTATCATTACCAAAATTTATAGTTGAAAATAAAAATAACGGGCTTATATATTTTGATTTTAATAAATTAATTGAAGTTGTTAAAACAATTGTTAAAAATTTAAATAAAATTATAGATATTAATTATTATCCTGTTCCAGAAGCACAATTATCTAATATGAAACATAGACCATTGGGTATTGGGGTACAAGGATTATGTGATGTATATTTTATGATGAAAATGCCGTTTGATTCTCATGAAGCAATGCAATTAAATAAAGATATTTTTGAAACACTTTATTATGCTGCTTTAGTTTCTTCAAATGAAGAAGCTATTATTGACATGAAATATTCAACATTTGATGGAAGTCCATTAAGTAAAGGTCAATTTCAATTTGATTTATGGAATGTTAAACCATCAGATAAATATGATTGGGAAACATTACGTCAAAATATAAAAACATATGGTGTTAAAAATAGTACATTAATTGCTTTAATGCCAACAGCATCAACATCTCAAATTTTAGGAAATAATGAATGTTTTGAACCAATTACAAGTAATATTTATACACGTCGTACAATGGCTGGAGATTTTATTGTTGTTAATAAATATTTAGTAAATGATTTAACACAATTAAATTTATGGAATGAATCTATTAAAAATGAAATTATTTCTCATAATGGTTCTATTCAATTAATTGAAAAAATTCCAGAACATATAAAAAAATTATATAAAACAGTATGGGAAATCAAACAAAAAATAATTATTCAACAAGCTATTGATAGAGGACCATTTATATGTCAGACACAATCTATGAATTTATTTTTTGAAGAACCAACTCAAAATACATTGGGAAGTGCTTTATTTTATGGATGGAAAAATGGATTAAAAACAGGTAGCTATTATATTCGCACTAAACCTAAAGCTCAAGCACAACAATTTACTGTAGAAGCAAAAAAAGTTAATTCAAAACAAATAATAACCGAAAAAATGGAAGAATGTTCAATGTCAGGAGAATGTACAATGTGTAGTGCATAATAATTATAAAAACATTAATTTAATAAAAACATTATTTTTAATTTAATTATATAAATTTATTTAAATATATATAATAAACTTATTTGTAATGAACAATATAGAAAAATCAATATATAAAATTATATCTAAATCTAGAAATAAAACAACTTTATCAGTGTTTAATTTTTTTACTCATAGTAAAGATTATACATGTATAATGCCTAATTTATATTTAGGTAATGTTAATTCATCATCAAATATCAATTTTTTACAAAATAACAATATTGAAGCAATTATAAATTGTACAAATGATATTGAATTTAATGATTATTTTAAAGATAAAGGTAAATTTCGTATTTCTATTGAAGATAATAAAGAAGTACAAAATATGAAAAAATTTGAAAATGATATTTATGATGCAATTAAATTTATTGATTTATATATTAATAGTGGAAAAGCTGTCTTAGTACATTGTTATTATGGATTAATGAGGTCAGCTACTGTAATAGCATGCTATTTAGTATTAAAATATAAAATGTCTTTTGAAGATGCAATTATTATTTTACAAAAAAAAAATAGTTTTACTTTTAATAGTCAATATAATTTTGAAGAAATTGTAAAACATGTATATGATAGATTTCATCAATATTTTTAATAAATAATCACACTTTTAATGAATTGTTCCATTTGAAAATTATTTGAAATATTATTTCCTAAATAATAATAACAACATGCGCTTTGTTTTTTTTTAATTAATTGATGCGCTTGTTGTAATAAACCAGTGTAACTATATATTTGACTTAATAAATATCCAAAATTTGAAAAAAAAGGTTTACGTATTGTTATATAATTATAAAATAAAACTAATTCTATATTATTCATTGTAATTGATTCATTATTTTTTAATAACCATCGAATCTTAAAAGGCATTCCAAATTTTGAGGTTCTATATAATCGGTTATAATTTGCTAATGTATTAAAATAAAATTCATTAACTTGTTTTAATATAGTCGGATTTTTTTTGAATTGATTTATCAATTCTGGTTTATTTCTATTGATAACAGCTTCATAAAAAGGAGCTGGGATAATTTGTTCATCATAATATTTGGATGAATTTAATGGTTTCTGAGAACAATTTAAGTTAAATACCCAGTCACTATCCATGTATTTCTAATATATATAAATATAATTAAATTGAAAAAGTTATAGGAAAAAAATAAAATAAATATTATATAAAAATTAAAATGACTTAATTTTAATTATTTTATTAAATTTATTGTAATATGTAAAATATAATAACTTATGTAAATCCACTATCAAAAATTATATTTTTAATAGTGTAATTGCACAAAAGTGTAATATTATTATTTTTTATTAGTCTCCTTTTTTTTCTGATGATTTTTTTTTTTGTATAATTGTTCAATAGTTTCTATTTGCTTTGTACATGGAGGATATAAAAATGGTCTTAAATCAAAACGATTATCATCAGGATTAGGTAATAAATGAACAGATGGTGTAACAATAGTAGCTTTATTTCTATTAATTGAATATTTATTATAAAAAGTTTCTACTTTTTTCTTAGCATCATTTTCATCAGTAAATAAAGTTGATTTCTTTGCTTTTTTATAAACATCTATCATTCCAAATCCTTGTGACCGTAAATTTCCAATAAATTCAATTTGTCGATAAGTCATTCCAAAATCATCTTCATCTGTTTGAACTATAATTTCTTTACCACTACTTTTTTTGCCAAGATTTTGTAATTCGGCTGTTGGTTTAGCATTAAGTGTATCTAATAATGCATTTGTTTTTTCATTTGGTTTTAACATAAGGTGTCCATAATAATCTAATATTCTATTCACATATATTTTTGGTAATGAACCAATTGGATTAATATCACCACTTGATGCATCATACTTCGTATAATATCCAATTAATATTTCATCTGAGTTTGAACAAGCTAATGTTAATAAAAATCCATTTGTTGCAAATATTTGAGCTAATAAATAAGTTACAACCATTCTTAATCTTGCTTGAATATTTTCATCAGCTAAACTAACAGAACTAAAATATTTTTGTTGTTCATTTAATTTACTCCATTCAATACCTTTTTTTTTAGAATTTCTAGCATCTTGAATTAATTTAGACATATTGATAATTGATTTTTGTTTTAATTTAATATTATTAAACATAATTTCTTGTGCTCCTTTATATAATGGTGATATTGGAACATTATGCCAATTTTCAGGATTATCATTTTTTTCTTTATCTAAAAATAATTTTACAATGTTTTTAGATCTATTTTCAGTTTCACTACTTGATTTTCCTTTATTTGGTAAATAAACACATGTTATTATTTTTTGAAAAATTATACTAGAAAGATTAGATTTATTTGCATTTATTTTTAATTTATCATTTAAAAAATTTTTAACAATATTATTCATTTTATTTTTTTTCATTAATTCACACATATTATAAACAATTGTGCATACAGCAGCTGAATCAGCTCCACCACTTAAAGGTAATAAAAATCCTCCTGCTCCTGAACGACGCACATAATCAAATAACCAACAAGATGAAGCATTTACGATTTCTACAATATCCTTATTACTTATATCTTTTTTGGCATTATATGTTTGTAAAATTTTATTAACATTCCCCGATATGCTTTTATTAATATTCATTAATTTTTTTTTATTATCTCGATCATTATAAATAGTATTATTTTTTGAATCTAATAATCCATCTATATTAGAGATAATTGTGTCAATTTTATAATTTATTTTTGAAGATTGTAATTGAATTGAAGCACCTTTTAATCTATATGTAATAATATCATTAATATCTATTGTATTTATTAATATTTCAATATCAGTCATTTTAAATCGTTCTTCTATACCTATTATATTTCCATTTAATGCAGTCATTGAACCTCCGTCAAAATATAATCTGTCACCATCTCCACCAACACAGTTTGAATACATATAAACACCTCCACATCTTTTTGTTGCTGAACGAACTAAATCAATACGTTTATATATCTTATTCATTTCAAAATGTGATCCTGAGCTATTAAGAACTATATGAACACCACTCATATATAAAGGAATATTTGTTGGATTTGGAGCCCATAATTCTTCACATACTTCTGCAGATATTTTAATTCCATTCATATCAATAATACCAAAACCAATTGGTGCTGTTTTTTGTATATTAAAATCTGATAATGGAAACTCGTATAATCCTTTTTTAGTCCATGGACTAAAAAAACGTGCTTCTCTATAGTTACCATCATCGGCTAATATCATTTTTGGACGAATTAATACTATTTTTTGATTACAAATAAATATCATTGTATTATATTTTATATCATCAAATAATACAGGTGAACCTAATATAATCATTGTATCTTTTGATAAATCATTATCTAATGTAATATTTCTAATAATATTCATTGCTAAATCGTAATTTTCACGTTCCATAAAATGATCTTGACAACTATAACCAGTAGTCACCAACTCAGGCATTAAAATAATTTTGGCACCCTTTTCTTTTGCATCTTTAATACATTGTACAATTCTTTTTTCGTTCCCATCAAAATCCATTGCCCATTGATTTAAACTACAATTTGCAACTGTAATTAAATTTTTTTTAATCATTTATATATATATATATATAAATATATATATATATATATATAAATGGAACATATA
>JGI10211J34971_10000210_pt1 | contig 45764 bp, 49 predicted proteins | sample Etolagsediment_FD_34971 | JGI IMG/M metagenome (IMG submission 34971) | reverse complement strand
GAGCCCCCGCCGCACCAATTCGCTGTCGAGACGCCGTCGCTCAATCGCCACGATCGGCCCGCCCGCGCTCGAGGAGCCAATCCGCCACCGCTCGAAGGTCGTCGTGGGATCCGGTATCGGACGGGGCATCGTCGTCGACCCCGGTGAGCACATGGGCGAACTCGGCTCCGACCGCCTCAGCCATGCGCCCGTCGGTGGAGGCGCGGTCCCCGACCATCACCAAGCGCATCACCGGGCCCGCCAGCCGAGTGGTAATCAGATCTGCCATCGGGGCCTCGGGTTTTCCAGCGATCACCGGCGCCACCCCACTCGCGGTTGCGACAGCAGCCAAGATCGAGCCACCTCCGGGAAGCAACTCACCCTCGGTTGGAAAGGTTGGATCGGAGTTCGTGCCGATGAGGCGAGCTCCTGACCGAACCGCCCGCATGGCCACACCGAGTCGTCGGTAGTCGAACTCCGGATGAAGACCTACAACGACAGCGTCCACCGCGCCCGGAACGTCGGACTCGCCGGGAACGACTTCGCAGCCACGACGTTCGAGCTCGAGGCGGACTCCCGGACCAGCCGCACACAGAACACGCTCCCCCGGCTCACACAGCAACGCGGCGGCCATCGGCGAGGTCAGCACACGATCGCTCGCTGGAACGCCGAGCGACTCCAAGCGCTCAACATGGTGGGAGGCGGGGTCGTGGGAGCTGTTCGTGATGAAGAGAACCTCCCAACCTGAGGCAATGAGGTCGTTCAGCGCCTCGACCGACCCGGGGATCGGCACAGCTCGGCGCCACACCACCCCATCTAGGTCACACAGCAGCACCTGACGTTCACCCACGTCGACATCATGACACCGAGGGGTGACACCTTCGACATGCCATCCTGTCCGTATGGCGGACCTTGTGCCCTTTCGCGCGCTCAGACCATCAGCCGACCGTGTCGGCTCGATGATCGCTCCCCCCTACGACGTGATGGGCCCCTCGGAGGTGCGCCGCTGGCGCGAGACCGACCCGACGAACATCACTCACGTCGATGTCGCTCTTCCCGAGGACGGCGACGCGCCCTACGTCGAGCTCGCGGGACGACTCAGGAACATGATCGGGACGGGGGTGCTGCGGCGCGACGAGCGACCCACCCTCACCATCCATCGGATGAGCTTCACCAACGCGCTCGGGGCGCATCGCACGATCTCGGGCGTTGTCGGAGCGCTCGAGGTCACCCACGGCGAGGGGGCCGGCGTGCTCGCCCATGAGCGCACCACCCCGAAAGCATCGACCGACCGCTTCGACCTGACCATCGCCACCGAGACGAATCTCTCGCCGGTCTGGGGCCTCGCGCTCGGAGCCGGCCTCACCGAACTGCTTGGCGACCCGGGAGTCGACACGATGGTCGCTCAGATGGACGACAGCGCCGCCGGACCCGTGGCCCACCGTTGGGAAGTGATCGATCAGCCCTCGCGCATCGCGGCAATTCGCGACGTCATCGCCCGCGACGACGTACTCATCGCCGACGGCCACCATCGTTACGGAGTCGCCCAGCGGGTTCTCTCAGATCACGTCGACCGTTTGCCCGGCGCCACCCACACCCTCGCCTTCATCAGCGACCTCACCGAGGAGCAGTTGTCCGTCGCGGCGATCCACCGGGTGTATGACGGCGTCTCAACCGAGCGACTCCGCGAGGCGCTCAGCGTCGGCTACCAGCTCGAGATGGGCGACCCGATCGAATCAGCCGCAGCGGCGGTGAGCCTCCCGTCGATCATCGCCGAGCGCGACCAGCCCTGCCTCATCACTCCTGGTGGGACCGTCGAGTGGCTGGAGTCTCGTTCCGAGGTGTTCGACGGCGTCCGAGATCTCGATGGGGCACGGCTTGAGTACCTCCTCCGCGAAGTCGCCCATGAGGTTGACTATGTCCACGATCCGGTGGAGGCCGCCGAGCTGGCGCTTTCCAGACGACCGGGGGCCGTGTTGATCCGCCCCGTCGGTATCGCTGAGATCACCCGGACCGGCCGGACGGGCGAGCTGATGCCTCCGAAATCGACGTTTTTCTCCCCGAAGTTGCCGACCGGGGCGGTGCTGCGACCACTCGACGGTCGTTGAGCAGGCAGGCTCAGGTGATGGAGGCCGCGTAGATGGAGGCCACGGTCCCGTCGAGCACGCGGTCGAACTCGGTGTCGTCCATCTCGACGGAGAGGCCCTCGGCCAAAGCGCGTGAGAAGCTCGCGATCATCCCGTGTTGACGCGACAGGCGCTCATTCGCCTCGTCGCGCGGGTACCCACCCGAAAGAGCGACCACCCGCAGCACCGAGGGGTGCTCGATCAACGGGCGGTAAAGGTCGTCCACGGTGGGAATCGACAACTTGAGCATCACTGGCGAGTCGACGGGCACCGACTCAAGGCACCCGAGAATCTCGTCGAGCAGCATTCGTTCCGCTTCCGCTTTGTCGGGAATCGTGATGTCGACTTCGGGCTCAATGATGGGCACCAAACCGTACGAGCGAATTCGAGCGCCGATCTCGAACTGTTGACCGACGACCGCCCGCACACCGGACGCCGAGGCGGTCGCGATCACCGATCGCATCTTGGTGCCGAAGATCCCGGCCTTCACGGCGCGGGTGAGAAGTGCGTCGAGACCCGGGATGTCCTTCAGGACCTGCACGCCACCGTCGGGGTCAGCGAGGCCTTGGTCCACTTTCAGGAAGGGCAGAACGCCCTTGCGTTCCCAGAGGTACTGCGCGGTGGGCAGGCCGTCGACGGCGCGGTCCATAGTCATCTCGAAGAGGATCGCGCCGAGCACCCGCTCGTCGAACGCAGAACTCATCATCATTCGCGCCCGCATAGCGTGAATGAGGTCGAACATCTCCTCGTCAGATGACCAAGCATCGGAGGTGATTCCGTAGAGGCCGAGCGCCTTCGGGGTGCTGCCGCCGCTCTGGTCCAACGCGGCGATAAAGCCCTTCCCAGACCTCATGCGTTCAAGTTGCTGTCGTTCATCGGTTCGTCCTCCGGTTGTGAAGTTGGTCAGGAGCGATCGCCATCCACCGAGGGCAGGACTCTTAGCCCGAGCTCAGCGAGCTGAGCCGGATCAGCGGGAAGCGGTGACTCGGTCATCGGGTCGGTGCCGGATTGGGTCTTCGGATACGCGATCACCTCGCGGATGTTCTCCTCGCCCGCCAAGATCGCGATCAGTCGATCGAGTCCGTAGGCGAAACCGCCGTGCGGCGGCGCGCCGTAGTCGAACGGCCGCAGGAAGAAGCCGAACTTGCGCGCCGCTTCCTCGGGTCCGATACCGAGTGCGTTGAAGACGCGCTGCTGGAGTTCGGGCTCGTGAATTCGAATCGATCCCGACCCGAGTTCCCAGCCGTTGAGCACGAGGTCATAGGCGATCGACCGCACTGCGAGAGGGTCGCTCTCGATCAGATCGACATCATCGGGGTGAGGACGGGTGAATGGATGGTGCCCGGGCCGCGGTCGACCCGAAACCGGGTCGACGCCGACGAAGAGCGGGAACTCGACCACCCAGACGTACCTGTAGGGGCCTTGGTGAACGGGCGGACGACCCAAATCGTTTCTGAGGGTGCCGAGCACCTCGCAGGCGACCGACCACTCGTCGGCTACCAAGAGGAGAAGATCACCACTCTCGGCCTCGAGTTCCTTCGCGAGGCCGGCGCACTCCTCCGGTGAGAGAAACTTCGCTACCGGTGACTCGAGCTCGCCCCCATCGCCGACCTTGAGCCACACCAGGCCCTTAGCCCCAGCCTGTTTCGCTCGATCGGTCAGTCGGTCGAGTTGGCCGCGTCCATATTCGGCAGCCGCGCCCGGCACCCGAATTCCCTTGATCGTCGACGCCGAAGCGAACGCCTTGAATTCGGTCGCAGAGAACACATCACCGAGGTCGACGAGTTCCAGACCGAATCGGAGATCTGGCTTATCGCTGCCATAACGGTCCATCGCCTCATGCCAAGTCATCCGTTCGATCTCAGGAGGACGTTCCCCCGTGACGGCCTCAGCGGCATCGAGCACCGAGCGACCAACGGCGTCGAGAACGTCGTCCTGACCGACGAAGCTCATCTCGAGGTCGAGCTGCATGAACTCGTACTGCCGGTCGGCGCGAAGATCCTCATCACGCAAGCACCGAGCGATCTGGTAGTAGCGATCGACACCCCCAACCATGAGCAACTGCTTGAAGAGTTGCGGCGACTGCGGAAGGGCGTAGAACGAGCCCTTCTCCTTACGCGATGGCACCAAGAACTCCCGGGCTCCCTCGGGTGTCGAGGGCACCAGCATCGGAGTCTCCACCTCGACGAAGCCTTGGGATTCCATCGAGCGCCTCACGGCGGCGTTCACCGCCGAGCGGATGCGAAGATTGCGCTGCATGCGGGTGCGGCGCAGGTCGAGATAGCGATACTGCAACCGCACGTTCTCGTCGACGGAGTCAGCTCGCTCGTCGATTGGGAAAGGAGGCGGGGTCGCCGACCTCAGAATCTCAACCTCGCACTCCCCGATCTCGACCGCGCCGGTCGGAAGGGCATCGTTTCGGGTGCCGTCGGGGCGCTCGCGGACCACCCCGGAGACCCTCACGACGTACTCGGAACGCACGTCGACGTCGCTGTTCAATACGCACTGAACAATGCCGGTGTGATCGCGGAGATCGACGAAGGCGAGGTGCTCGCCGTGCTCGCGGCGCCGCGCCACCCAACCGCACAGGGTCACCCGCTGGCCGATGTCGGTCTCGCGGGGGGATCCGCACATGTGCGTGCGCATCGATGTGCTGGCGGAACTCGCTGTGCTCATGTCCTCAACTCTCGGTCATCTCAGGGGGTTCATTCTCGGCTAGGGCGGCGGCGACCCGTGCAGCCGTTTCGGCGCGCGGCCACTGCTCTTGTGGACGCACACCGCGCAGGAAACGCGCTGTCACCGTATCCGACGCTGCTTCATCCTCACCGATGATTAGGGCCAGTTCGGCGCCACTGCGATCGGCCGCCTTCATCTGCGCCTTCATGCTTCGTCCGCCGAACCCCCGGTCGACGGACCGCCCAGCACGACGAAGCTCCGTCGACAGCGCGAGCGCCTCAGAACCTCCGGTGGTGTCCACCACGAACACCTCGACCCCGCCAGCGGGGCCGGGAAAGACGGACTCAACGTCACAAGCAATAAGGGTGCGTTCCACGCCGATCGCGAAGCCGATACCAGGGGTCGCCGGTCCACCGAGATCCTCGACGAGACCGTCGTAGCGTCCACCGCCTCCCAGAGCGTTCTGGGCACTGTCGAGCGCACCGGACCGGAACTCGAAGGTGGTGCGGCGGTAGTAATCGAGCCCTCGCACGAGGCCTCCGTCGAGACGCCACGGAACGCCGATTCGATCAAGTCCGTCCCGCACAGCAGCGAAATGTTCGGCCGCCTCAGGCGACCAAAACTCCTCGATGCGAGGTGCCCCGGCGATGATTGGAGCGTCTTCGGCGCGCTTGGAGTCGAGGACGCGGAGCGGGTTCCGTTCGAGCGTCTCGCGGGACTGCTCGCTCAACCCACCGACGTGAGCACGCAGATGTTCTCCGACGGCCTCGCTGAATCGTCGACGGTCCTCCGGGTCGCCGAGGGAGTTAAGCACGAGGTCCACATCAGCGAGTCCAAGGGACGTCAGAAAATCCCATCCGATGGCGATGACCTCGACATCGGCGTACGGGTCGTCGGTTCCAAGCACCTCCACACCGACCTGATCGAACTGACGCTGACGTCCACGTTGCGGCTTCTCGTAGCGGAAATTCGGACCCGAGTACCACGCCTTGTACGGAAGGGAGGGTCGATGCTCGACGAACGCCCGGCACACGCTCGCTGTCTGCTCCGGACGGAGCGCAACATGCCTGCCGCCGCGATCAACAAAGTCGTACATCTCCTTGGAGACGACGTCGGTCGCCTCACCGATCCGAGAGAAGACGCCGATGTCCTCCAAGATTGGGGGGACGATCTGCTCATACCCAGCCGCGCCGACCACCGTCACGAAGGCGCTATCGAAGGCTCGCCTTCGGGCTGCGTCATCACCCAGGAGGTCTCGCATCCCCGGCGAGGTGCGGAAGGTCGTCACGCGGCGAGGATACCGGTCAACCCCGATCGGCCCCGGGGACCGTGCGGTAGGCGTCGTACACCGAGTTGATCGCCTTAATCCTGTTGATGACGGCTTGGAGTTGCGCCGGATTCGACAACTCGAACTCGAAGCGCATCTTGGCCACACGATCACCCCCGGTGAGCGTCTCACAGGCGAGGATGTTGACGTGGTGGTCTGAGAGAGCGTTCGCGACGTCGCGAAGCAGGTTCGACCGGTCGAGAGCGACCACCTCCACGCCGGCCCGATAGTGCGCTGGGCCCGTCTCGGAGTCCCAGTCAACCTCGATCATCCGGCCCGAATGCTCCTCGGCGAGCCCAACCGCGTTCGCGCAGTCAGCCCGATGCACACTCACGCCCCGCCCACGGGTCACGAAACCAAGGATCTCGTCTCCGGGCACTGGGGTGCAGCAGTTCGCGAGGCGCACCAGAAGGTCCTCGAGTCCCTCGACGTGAACGCCGACCTCCGGGTCGCGCCGGAGGTGGTGACGGATCGGGTCANGATCCACCTCNGGAACATCACCGCGCTCGAGTCGGGCNACCCGTTGAGCGATCGACCTCGCTGATTGGTGACCCTCCCCGATTGCCGCGAGGAGAGCGTCGACATCGGCCAAGCCCGCCTCGGTGAGCGCCTGGTCGAGGACCGTGGCCTCGCTCTCAGATCGAAGGGCCAGGCCCTCACGGCGCAACTCGTCATCGAGTTCCTCTCGGCCCGACTCAATCATGTCGAGGCGTCGCTCACGGGAGAACCACTGGCGGATCTTGTTGCGCGCCCTCGCGCTCACGGCGAAGCCGAGCCAGTCCTGACTCGGAGCGGCAGAGTCCACCTTCGAGGTGAAGATCTCGCAGCTGTCACCGCTGGCGAGCACTGAGTCGAGGGCGACGAGGCGACCATTCACCTTCGCGCCGATACAGGCATGCCCGACCTCGGTGTGTACCGCGTAGGCGAAGTCGATCGGAGTCGACCCAACGGGAAGGGTGATCACACGGCCTTTCGGCGTGAACACGAAAACCTCGTCCTGCTCGAGGTCGGTCTTCAAGTTCTCCATGAACTGCGCCGGATCGGAAACCTCGGCCTGCCAATCGAGCAATCGGTTCAACCAGTCGATGTCGCCCGAAGGAGAGTCGGACTTGTAGGCCCAATGGGCTGCCACTCCCCATTCGGCACGCCGGTGCATCTCCGAGGTTCGGATCTGCACCTCGATAGGACGTCCCGATGGCCCGATGACTGTGGTGTGAAGGCTCTGGTAGAGGTTGAACTTCGGCATCGCGATGTAGTCCTTGAAGCGCCCGACCACCGGGCGCCACCGACCGTGGATCGTGCCGAGCGCCGCGTAGCAGTCCTTAATCGAGTCGACCACGACCCGAACCGCGACGATGTCGAAGATCTCGTCGAACTCGCGTCCCTTAACGACCATCTTCTCGTAGATGCTCCACAGATGCTTTCCGCGTCCAGTGACCTCGGCGTTGATGCCGAGCTCAGCGAGCCGGCTTCGCACCTCCGCGACCGCTTGAGCGACGTAGATCTCCCGCTCAGGTGTTCGACTCGCGACCAGGTGATCGAGTTCAGCGAATCGCTTCGGATGCAGGGCCGCGAAAGAAAGGTCCTCCAATTGCTGGCGGAGTTCCTGGATTCCGAGGCGATGAGCCAACGGGGCATAGATGTCGAGCGTCTCTTGGGCGATGCGGCGCTGCTTCTCAGCCGGCATCGCAGCGAGGGTCCGCATGTTGTGGAGGCGGTCGGCGAGTTTGATCACCAGCACACGGAGATCTCGGGCCATGGCCACGAGCATCTTGCGCATAGTGGCCGCCTGCTGGGCCTCCCTGGAGTCGAACCTGATCCGCTCGAGCTTCGTGACCCCATCGACGATTGCCGCGACGTCCGATCCGAACTCCGCCTCAACCTCAGAGAGGCTCAACTCGGTGTCTTCTACCGCGTCATGCAGAAGGGCGGCCGCCAGAGAGACCTCGTCGAGTCCGATCTCAGCAACGATTCGTGCGACGGCGAGAGGGTGGTTGATGTAGCTCTCTCCGCTCGACCTGGTTTGAGTCCGGTGGGCGTTCGCGGCAACGCCGTACGCGCGCGACACCATCTGGACTGGAGCCTTCGGGTGGTGCCCTCGATACACGGCGAGGACCGGCGTGAGTTCGCTCGGAGTGAGATGCTCGTGGTTTCGGCGCCATGGGAGGACGCGATCGACGGTCGACACGTCAGTACTCCACCAGGCTCTCCGCCCGCCGGGCGCCGAGCGCCGCGCGTCCACCGAGAGCAGGCAACTCCACCAAGAATCCCAGACCGACGACGTCGCCCCCGAGTGCCTCCACTAACCGGCAGGTCGCTGCGGCCGTGCCGCCCGTCGCGAGCACATCATCGATGATCAGAATCCGCTCGTCCGGATGGATGGCATCGCGGTGGATCTCGAGCTTGTCGCTGCCGTATTCGAGGTCATACTCCTCACGGGCAACAGCCCACGGCAACTTGCCCGACTTGCGCACCGGAACGAAGCCCGCCCGCAACCGATACGCCACGGGGGCCGCGAGGATGAAGCCTCGCGCCTCAACTCCTACCACTCGGTCGACCGCGAGGTCGTCGAAGCGACTCACCAAGTCGTCGATGGCTCGACCAAAGGCCGCTCCCCCACCGAGAAGTGGGGTGATGTCACGGAAGGTGACACCCTCAGAGGGGTAATCGGCGATGTCACGGATGTGTTCGCGAAGCCAGTCGCTGGTCGCCGCCATGGTCCAACGATACCGAGGCGACCGACCCGCCGTCAGCGACGCTTCTTGCGGCGAGGCCTCGGGGCGTGGTTGAGCACGCTCGCTGCATCGGCGACCGCGCGCGACTCACCCGCCTCAGCCTCGTCTCCACGAACTCGACGTCCCGCCGGAAGGCCGCCCATCACCATCGCTCGAAGCGGTTCCCCGACCGCGCGCGCCCAGCGACGATCCCGCCATTCGGCTGATCGTCCCTTCAGAACGGCCAGCAGGGGTGCGGCGATGAAGATCGATGAGTAAGCCCCGGTCACCATGCCGATGAGCAGGGCGATCGCGAACTCGCTCAGGGTCGAAGCCCCAAGGAGTCCGGCGCCGATCAGGAGAAGCGACACCACGGGCACCACCGAGGAGAGGCTCGTGTTGACCGATCGCATGATCACCTGGTTCATGGAGATGTTCATCACATCGGCAAACGGCGCTCGGTGCGCAGCGAGACGGGCCTCGTTCTCTCGGATCCGATCGAACACGACAATCGTGTCGTAGAGGGAGTAGCCGAGGATGGTGAGGAAGGCGATGACGGTCGCTGGGGTGACGACGAAACCGAACACCGAGTAGATGCCGACGCTGATGACGACATCGTGGAGCATGGCGACAATCGCGCCAACCGCCATGCGCCATTCGAATCGGATCGAGATGAACACCGCGACCAACACGAGGAACACGAGGAGGGCGCGAATCGCCTTCCCGGTCACATCGCTCCCCCATGACGACGACACAAGGTTGACACCGACATCGTCGACCGCAACCTGCGCCGCCTCAGCGAACGCGGCGCGAAGCTCTTCCGCTCGGGCTCCCTCCGCTGCCTCGACCTGCACCTTGACGAACTCGCCGGATTCAGAGGAACGCAGCTGGATGCGAGCCCCGTCCGTAGACACGCCTTCCGCGTCGAGGAGCGCCTCGGCTTCGGCGACACCAAATGACGAGGCGGGTACATCCCACGACACGCCGCCCTCGAAGTCGATTCCGAGATCAAGACCGCGGAATCCAAGTGAGCCGAGTGTCAACACGAGCAGGCCAAGCGATGCCGCCAAGCCGAGACGACGACGGCCGTAGAAGTCGATCGCGGTCTGACCCCGGAACAGCCGGGACCTTCCGCTCTCTCCGACCTCCATCGCGGTTCCACGGGACTCATCGAGGCTCATGACGTCACTCCCAAACCGATCAGGCGACCATCTCGGTACTTCGAGGCGAGAAGGATCACCGCGGGGCGAGTGAACAGGTAGCAGACCACGAGATCAGCCAGCGTCGTGAGCCCGAGGTAGAGGGCGAAGCCCTTGACGGAACCGACGCTCAACCAGAACAGGATGGCCGATGCCATCACCGAAACGAGGTCCGCTGCGAGGATCGTCCGCCAAGTCGATTGGAAACTGCGCGGAGCCGCGTTGCGAGGGGTCCTCCCAGAACGCACCTCGTCTTTCAAGCGCTCGAAGAGCACGATGTACGAGTCGATCGTCACACCGATCGCGACGATGATGCCGGTCACACCCGCCAGACTCAGCGCGTAGTTGGTCGCCTGAGAGACGAAAGCCGCCAACGAGAACACCGTCGCTCCCCAGACCATGAGTCCCGCCACGACGATGATGGCGATCCGTCGGTAGTAGAGCACGAGACCGAGAAGCATCACCGACACGCCGATGATGCCGGCGATGATCGCAGCCCGCAGCGAGTCAGAACCGGCCGTCGGCGACACGGTTTCGACGCGCTGCGCCTCGACATTCACCGGGAACGCACCACGATTCAGCACGCGGGCCAGTGAGCGAACCTCCTCTTCGGAGAAGGCGCCGGTGATCTCCACCCCAGTGGAGAAGGCCGGTTGATTCACGGTTGGAGCCGACTGCACCACATCGTCGAGCACAATCGCGAGTTGTCGTGATGGACACTCAGGCGAACCGGAGAAACAGGCTGAGGCCAGCGTGTTCCACACCGCCTGCCCATCGTCGCGCAGGTCGACCGTCACCAGCCACCGACCCGTGTTCTGGTCGATCTGCGGGCTCGCCGATCCGCGGGAGAACACCTCTCCGGTTCCACCTGGCGGGCCGACGACACAGACCTGGGTTCCATCCGAGGTCGGTAGCGCGGCCTGACCATCGGAGAGCGATGCCAACAACTCCGGCGATGGCGCGCCCGGCTGGCAGACGAGCACCGGCCTGAGCGTCACAATGCCGGCGACGTCGACCGCGTCGAGCGCTTGAGCCTGGTCTTTCACGCCGGGCAGATCCACGACGATGTTGGTTCCCTCAACCCGCACATCGGGCTCAGCGATACCGAGCGACTCGAGTTCGTCTCGGATGAGCGAGCGCACCGTGTCGAGGTCCTCCTCACCCACTTCCTCGGTGGGCTGAAGAATGACTGAGACTCCGCCCTGCAGGTCGAGCCCGAGTACGGGGTGGTTCTCCGTCGCGAGGTTGACGCCGAGCAGAACCCCAACGACCAGCACGAAGCCGATCAGCGAGCCCCACAGGGCCCGACGATTCACGATTCGTCCGCGTCCTCGGCCGATCGCCGAGAGGGCGCACGACCCTGAATGGCCGCGCGAGCCACTCTCATCTGGACGTCTTCGTCGACTTCGATCCAGAACAGGTCGTCCTCGACCGCGGTGATGAAGCCGTAGATGCCCGAGTTGGTGATGACCTCGTCACCAACCGTAAGCGACGCCTGCAGAGCAGCGGTCTCTCGCATCCGCTTCCGCTGAGGGCGGATCATCAGGAAATACAGGGCCACGGGCACCATGAGGAGAATGACGAACTGCACGGCCGCGGCGCCGGAGCTGCTCTCCTGAGCGAGGATCTGAATCGTTGAGTTCATGCGGTCGACGATCCTACCGACGAGGGCCCATGATCGGCCCTCAAGCCCACACCTCGAGCACCTCGCTGCGCAGGGCAGCGAACCGGCCCTCAACGATCGCCTGCCTCGCTGATGCCATCAGCGCCAACGTCCAGGCGACGTTGTGCAGGCTCACCAAGCGCGAGGCGGTCGGCTCGCCCGTCTTGAGCAGGTGCCGCAGAAATCCACGCGAGTGTCGGGCGCACACCTCGCATCCGCAGTTCTCGTCGATCGGCTGATCGGAGTCGGCGTGGCGGGCGTTGGACAGCTGTAGGCGGCCTGCTGACGTGAGCGCTGTGCCGTGACGGCCGAGTCGGGTTTGGAGGACGCAGTCGAACTGATCGACACCGAGCGCGATGGCCTCGATCATCGACGCTGGGTCCCCGACCCCCATGAGATAACGGGGGCGGTCGTCAGGGAGATGCTCGATCGCGGCCGCCAACGCGGGAAGCATCTCCTCGCGGGTCTCCCCCACTGAGAGTCCCCCGATGCCGTATCCGTCGAAGTCGAGCTCAACCGTCCGGCGGGCGCTCTCAGAGCGCATGGCCATGCTGACACCTCCCTGCACAATTCCGAACAGCGATTGGTCTGCGCGACGATGCGCGGCGCGAGCCCGCGAGGCCCAGGCCGAGGTGCGCTCGAGCGCCAGACGGATTTCCTGCGGGGGGCTCGGTAGCGGCGGACAAACGTCGAGGACCATCTGGATGTCAGCCCCGATCGCCTCCTGCACCGACACAGCGATCTCCGGAGTGAAGCGATGGCGGTCGCCGTCGTAGACGCTTCGGAACGTGACCCCGTCATCATCCACCTGAGGCTCGAGCGAGAACACCTGGAAACCACCGGAGTCGGTGAGCGTGAGGCCATCCCACCCGCTGAAACGACCCAACCCTCCGAGCCGTTCGATCGTCTCCGCTCCGGGACGCAGCATGAGGTGATAGGTGTTGCCGAGCACGATCCTCGCGCCGAGTCGTGAGTAATCGTCAGCGCTGAGGTACTTCACAGCCCCTCGGGTACCAACCGGCATGAAAAGCGGCGACGAATACGTCCCCCGCGCGGTGCTCGCGGTTCCCGCCCGCGCCGCGCCATCGCGGGCCTCGACGGTGAACTCGACGGGAAACACGGGCGCAGGCTACTGAGCGTGGCGATCGAGGAGCATCGCGTCGCCGAAGGACAGCATCCGATATCGCTCCCTGATCGCCTCCTCGTAGAGGTCTCGCCACCTTCGTCCGACGAAGGCGTCGATCATCACCAACAAGGTCGTGCGCGGCAGATGGAAGTTCGTCAGCATCACGTCGACGAAGGACCAGCGAAATCCGCGGCTGATGAAGATGTCGGTGCGACCCGACAGTCGACCGGTCGTGCCGGCCGTCTCGATGGCCCGAGTGGCGGTGGTGCCGACCGCGATAACACGCCGGGCATCCGCGATCTCAGCCAAGACGTGCTCAGGCACGGAGAACTGCTCGGAGTGCATTCGATGCTGGCGGACATCGTCAACGGCGAGAGGTCGAAAGGTGTCGAGACCCACCACGAGCTCCACCCGCGCGATTCGAGCACCTGAGGCCTCGACCTGTTCCATCAGCTCAGGAGTGAAGTGGAGTCCGGCCGTCGGGGCGGCGGCACTCGCGGCCCGTTTGGCGTACACGGTTTGATATCGCTCGGGGTCGGCGAGGGGCGTCGTGATGTACGGAGGGAGCGGCATCTCGCCGATCTCTGCGAGCCGCTCGGGCTCGGCGAGCAACTCCACGATGAATTGGCCATCGTCGGAGCTGTCCCGTCCCACGATTTCCACGACCTCCTGCTCACCGGAGGACAGCAGTACCTCGCCCTCGCGCAGTTTGCGTCCGGGGCGAGCGAGCGCGCGCCATCTTCGACCATCCACCAGTTCGAGAAGCAGGATCTCAACGCTTCCCCCGCTCCCCCTCTTGAGTGAGAGACGTGCCGGAAGCACCCTGGTCTCATTGACGACCACGAGATCACCTTCGCCGACGAGGTCGGGGAACTGGCTCACCTGCAGATGCTCGGAGGGACGACTCCCCCGATCGACCAGCAGCCTTGCCGCTGAGCGAGGCTCGATGGGTTCCTGCGCGATCAACTCCGGAGGCAGGTCGTAATCGAATTCGTCGGCACTCAGCATCGATTCGACCTCGGACGACCTTTCCGACATGGCGGTCAGTCGAACAGGGCTGGGTCGCCGTCGTTCGGAACTGCCATCCCGAGATGGGCGTACGCCGATGGCATAGCCACGCGCCCTCTTGGTGTGCGCGCGATCAGCCCCTGCTGGATGAGGAAGGGCTCATGGACGTCCTCGACCGTCTCGGGCTGTTCCCCGAGCGTGATCGCGAGGGTCGAGAGTCCGACCGGTCGACCCCCGAACTGGGCGCACAGCGCGGAGAGAAGCGCCCGATCGACCTTGTCGAGACCGAGGGCATCGACTCCGAAGACCGACAACCCCTCCCGTGCCACTTCTGAGGTGACCACGCCATCAGCGCGGACCTCCGCGAAGTCGCGAACGCGGCGCAAAAGCCGATTCGCGATGCGCGGGGTGCCTCGGGATCGCCGAGCGATTTCGCGCGCGCCGTCGGCCTCGATACCGACATCGAGGATTCCGGCCGCCCTCGTCACGATGGTCTCGAGCTCGTCCGCGTTGTAGTAGTCAAGACGCGCGACATAGCCGAATCGGTCTCGCAGCGGCCCCGGTGATCATTCCGGTCCGAGTTGTCGCGCCGACCAGAGTGAACGGAGGCATGGTGAGCCGGATGCTCGAGGCGGCGGGCCCCTTACCGACGACGATGTCGATCTGGAAGTCCTCCATCGCCGGATAGAGGATCTCCTCGACCGAACGGGACAGCCGGTGGATCTCGTCGATGAAGAGCACATCTCCCTCGCCCAACTTGGTGAGGATCGCCGCCAAATCGCCCGCCCGCTCGAGTGCCGGACCGGAAGTGACGTGAAGTTCAACCTCACACTCGGTGGCGATGATGCCGGCCAATGTGGTCTTGCCGAGCCCGGGAGGACCAGCGAAAAGCAGATGGTCCACGACCTGTGAACGGCCTCTGGCCGCCTCCAACACGATCTTGAGGTGTTCCTTCAGTTCGCTCTGACCGACGAACTCATCGAGCGTTCTCGGTCGCAGGCCGCCCTCGGCCGCGTCGTCGACCGATTCGGCCGGATCGAGGTACTCGTCACGCACGACGACCTCCAAGTTCGGCCAGAGCGATCCTTAGCGCCTCGGACGGATCGGCGCCTGCTGGCACGGATGGCAACACACTCCGGATCTCGTCGGAGGAGTATCCGAGTTGCTCGAGCGCACCGCGGATGCCGCTGCCACCTGAGGCGGGCGCGGAGTCGACCACGATGTCGAGCCGAGACCGAAGCTCGACGATGAGACGCTGCGCTGTTTTCGGGCCGATTCCTGGCACGGAGGTGAGCAGCGCAACATCGTCGTTGGCCACCGCTGCCGCNAGTGAGGCCTGNTCGAGGGTAGCGAGCAGGGCNAGAGCCATGGCNGGACCAACTCCGTGGGTCGCGATCAGGATNCGGAACGTGTCGCGCTCAGCCCGCGAGCCGAATCCGTAGAGGAGATGCGCGTCGTCTCGAACAACCAAATGGGTGTGGAGGTGCACCTGATCTCCAGCGGTTGCTCCGGGGAGAGTGCCGGTAGAGCAGATCACCTCATAGCCGACTCCGCCCACGTCGACCACTAGGGCGCCCCCCGCCTCCCGATGGGTGAGTTCTCCGCGAAGGTGCCCGATCATCGATTGCCTCTCGCGGCCGACGCGCGCGCGACGGCGACCCGGGTGGGTGCGACCGCCAGGTGGCAGAGCGCGAGTGCCGCGGCATCAGCAGCGTCCGCCGGCTTCGGAACGTTTGGCAGGCCGAGTCGCATCTGCACCATCCGCCCAACCTGCGCCTTGTCGGCGCCCCCGTGTCCCGTGACCGTCTGCTTCACCTCGTTCGGTGTGTATTGCACGACCTCGCAGCCAGCGGCCCAGGCCTCGGAGAGCGCGATGCCGCTGGCCTGGCCGACGCTCATCGCCGTGCGAACGTTCACCTGGAAGAACACCCGCTCGACCGCCACCACATCGGGCCGGTACTCCTCAAGGAGCGCCGTGATGTCGATCTTTAGTCTGGCCAGGCGCTCGGGAAGGTCGGCGTCGACTGGGGTGGCTATCACGCCGATGGCGACCGGAGTTGGCTGAGGCCGATCAGCGTCNACGACCGCGTAGCCGCATCGGGTCAGGCCAGGATCGATGCCGAGCACCCTCATCACCGAACGATCGGTCATCGCGCCCCATCCGATCCGGCAAGCGCGACGTCGACGCAAACGTTACGTCGACACACCGCGGCCGTGCGATCAAGAGCGAACACAGGTTCGATTCTAGTGCGGGGTGCTTGCGCCCCAAGCGACCCTCAGTCGAGAGCAGCAAGGGCAGCGACGAGTTCATCGACCGGCCGGTACGTGAGGCCGGCCTTCGCGCGATGCGCGTACCGAATCGTCCCCGAGCCATCAACGATGAAGACGCTTCGACGGGGAAAACCGAGCGGCCCGAGCGTCCCCCATTCGGCCGATACCGCCTTATCGGTGTCGGCTAGCAGAGGGAAGCCGAAGCCATGTTTCGCCGAGAACGATTCGTGACTGGCCATGTCTTGGGCAGAGATGCCGAGCACCTGGGCGTCGAGCGCCTCAAACTGGGACANGCCCTCGCTATACGAGTTCAGTTGACGAGTGCAGACCGGGCTGTCATCTCCCGGGTAGAACACCACCACGACGGGCCGAGGACGAAGCGAACTCAACCGGATCGACCCGCCCCCGGTCGCCGGAAGCTCGAAATCCGGCGCGGGATCGCCGACGGACAGGGTGCCGCGGCTCACGAAGTCGCGGCCTCCAACACCTCGTCGGACATTTCGAAGTTGGAGTAGACGTCCTGCACGTCGTCATTGTCCTCCATCGCCTCGATGATGCGCACGACCGAGCGCGCTGCCTCCACCGAGTCGATGGGCACGAGATTGTCACTCACCATCGGCGAATCAGCGGCGATCACACCGAAACCGCGATCCTCGAGGGTGTCGCGCACCGAGGCGACCGCCGACGGCTCGCAGGCGATCCGCCACGCTCCGCCCTCGTCAGCCAGGTCATCAGCCCCGCATTCGAGTACCACCTCGAGCAGGTCGTCCTCAGTGGCGGAACCATCCACAAGCACGATTCCACGACGGTGGAACTGCCAACTGACCGAACCCGGTTCGGCCATCGAGCCGCCCATCTTGGTGAACACGTTCCTGATCTCGGCGCCGGTGCGATTCCGGTTGTCGGTCAGCACCTCGATGAGCAGGGCGACCCCACCGGGCGCGTAGCCCTCGTAGGTGATCGCCTCGTAGTTATCAGCTCCCGCCTCTCCGGTACCGCGCTTCACCGCCCGGTCGATGGCGTCGTTGGTCATCTGAGCGCCCTTGGCTTTAGCCACCGCGGTCCTGAGGGTCGGATTGGAGTCGACATCCCCGCCCCCAGCGCGAGCGGCCACTTCGATCTGCCGGGCGAGCTTCGCGAAGAGCTTGCCGCGGGCCTTATCCGCGGCCCCCTTCTTGTGCTTGATGGTCGCCCATTTTGAATGGCCCGACATTCTCAGTCCTCCTGTGAAGCGTCCGCGACGGTGGTGAGGCTACGGCCGATCTGATCGATGAGGAGCCGATGAACGGTCGCATCCCCCGAGAGTTCCGGATGGAAGGCGCAACCGATCGCTACACCATCGCGCACGAGTACGGGCTCCCCGTGCAGAGTTCCGAGAACCTCGACACCCGGACCCACCTCGACGATGCGAGGCGCCCTGATGAAGATCCCCGGAATCGAGCCTTGCGCCCTCAGGTCGACCGTCGATTCGAAACTTTCGTTCTGCCGGCCGTAGGCGTTACGGGTGGTCTCGACATCGAGCACCCCAAACCCACGCTGATCAGCCCGCCCATCGCGAACCCTCCGCGAAAGCAGGATCAGACCGGCGCAGGTGCCAAGCACCGGCAGACCGCGCTCGAGAAGCTCAGCGATCGGCTCCCGCAGTCCCGATGAGTCGAGAAGCATCGACATCGTGGTCGACTCGCCACCGGGAAGGACCAAACCATCGACACCCTCCAGGTCGACCGGAAGGCGCACCGCGCGACCTTCGACACCGAGCGTGGCGAGGATGGACAGATGATTCGAGAACGCACCCTGAAGGGCGAGCACTCCGACCGTCAATTGCGGAAGGGCCGCGCCCATCGACTCACCAGCCGCGGTCGGAGTATCGCTCGGTCACGGCATCCATGCCGATCCCGGTCATCGGCGCACCGAGCGAGCGACTCACCTTGGCGAGAATTGACGGGTCGGTGAAGTGGGTGGTCGCTTCAACGATCGCGCGCGCTCTGGGGGCGGGATCGTCGCTCTTGAAGATCCCCGAGCCGACGAAGACCGCCTCGGCGCCGAGCTGCATCGCCATCGCGGCGTCCGCGGGGGTGGCTATACCACCGGCGCAGAACAACGGAACGGGAAGCCGGCCCGACTCTGCGATCTCGCGCACGAGCGGCAGAGGCGCTTGGAGCTGCTTCGCCCAGTCATAGATCTCCGCCGAATCGGCCTGACCGATACGTCGGATATCACCAAGGATCGAACGGAGATGTCGCACGGCCTCGACGATGTTGCCGGTGCCGGCCTCGCCCTTCGAGCGGATCATCGCGGCACCCTCGGAGATGCGCCGCAACGCCTCTCCCAGATTGGTGGCACCGCACACGAAGGGCGTCGTGAAGGCGTGCTTGTCGATGTGGTGCGACTCGTCGGCCGGGGTGAGCACCTCGGACTCGTCAATGAAATCCACCCCGAGGGATTGAAGGATCTGCGCCTCCACGAAGTGGCCGATTCGAGCCTTCGCCATCACCGGGATCGTGACAGCAGCTTGGATGCCCTCGATCATCTCCGGGTCGCTCATGCGAGCGACACCACCATCGCGGCGGATATCCGCTGGCACGCGCTCAAGGGCCATCACCGCGCAGGCTCCGGCGTCCTCGGCCACCCGGGCCTGATCGGGGGTGACCACGTCCATGATCACTCCCCCGCGCATCATCTCGGCGAGGCCTCGCTTGATCGGGGTGGAGCCGGTGGTGACGTCGGAACTCATGGACGCAATCTAGCGACCGCCATGGCTGACCGCCCTGACGAGCTGGTTCCGGCTCGATCCCTCGGGATCAGGGGTTAAGGACGACGTTCTCAGGATCGTTGCGAGGCAGCTCGACCCAGGTGCGACCCGGGGTGAGCGGGATGCGGGTGGTGCGAGAGTCGTCGGTATAGAAATCCCAAGCCGAGTACTTGTCGGGGCGAGTCCAGATGCCCTCTCGGGCGATTCCCTCGGAGAGCACGATGACCCGGCCAGTTCCGGTGGTCTGCGCTTCGGGGCTTCTCGCGTCGACGACACCGCTGATGTAGTTCACAAACATGATCACGACGTTCTCGGTGGAGACCTGACCGGTGAGTTCGGTCATGTGGGGGTCGCCCTCCTGCCACCGGAAGTAACTCCCGCGGTTCGGATCCCAACCCCACAGCGCGTCGACACTGTCGAGCGTCACCTCAACCGAGGTTCCCGGATCACCGGTGATCGTCTCGCCGGGAAGCAGATACGGGAACACCGGCACCGGGGTCGTGAAATCATCCGGGGTGTGCGACCACAGCGCCTCGGTGCTCGAGAACAGATTGTGTGGCGCGCCACCACGACCATCACGCCGGTAGTAACCGCTGGTGTATCGACCATCGAGATCGACGAAGGTGGATGCCCGCACGAGGCGCGTCACACCGTCGTTGCCACCCGACCAGGCGTAAAGCGGCCCATTCAGATTCGAGAGCAGGTCGATGTCCTGGGCGCGACCGGAGCGGATCGGCCCGACAGGCTCACTTCCCTGGGAGTGGAACACCGCCGCGAACCGGGTGATCCGATCGTTCACGATCTCCTCGTAAACGATGTCGGCCTCATTCAGCCCGGTCTGCGGCAACGCCTTGGAGTTGTTCGGAATCTTCACCGCCAATGCCGGACGGTCCGGGTAGGCATCAGCCGAATCGACGATGGTGCCGAGCAACGGGATACGAAACTCCGGCTCTCCGACCATGGTCGTCGTGGTGATATCGGGGAGAACCTCCATCGGTAGCGCTTCCGTGGTGGTTGTCTCCTCGACCGTCGTCTCGACCGCGGCAGTTGTGGTGGCAGCCGCAGCGGGCTCCGCGGTTGGCTCGATCACCTCAGCCTCATCTCCACCTGAGCAAGCGGCCGCGATGAGCGATGCCGTGATCAGCGAGGCGAGTAGAACCGAGCTGCGCGAGCGCGAGCGGGTGCCAAGACCAAATCCGGTGCTGTTCATAGTTCCCTCAATAGTGCAATGCGCTCGTCCAAAGGTGGATGGGTGCCGCTCGGGTTCGAGCCCGACCCGACTGTCGGTTCCACGAGCCACAGTTGCGCCGTGGAGAGCGCGCCGGGGAGCGGATCCATTGGGGAGGCGGCAATCCGCTCGAGGGCCGAGATCAGGCCCGGTGGGTAGCGAGTCAGTCCGACCCCGTCGACATCGGCATGCATGACAGCAGCAGGCGGACAAACGCCTTTCCTCAAACGCGACGAGAGCGGACGAAGAGGACGCAAAGTGGTGGCCAAGAATGACGAGGCTGCGCCGCTTCGCTCGTTTGCGTAGAGCGGGCCCGAGGCGAGGAGAACCGCAGCAGTAGCGACGCGTACCTCGCGGCGCTTCAGCCGGGCGAGCAGGTGAGCCACCACGCCCTCCATTTCGATTCGGCTCAGCGAGTGCAGCAGGCCGGTGGTGACGATGAGCGACGCTCGTTCATCTCCATGCCGTGCGATCAAGGCGTTCGGTGTGTCTGAGTCGATCGCGAAGAGCGCTGGCGCCTCCACTCCACTTGTTAGGCAGAGTCCCTCGACGAGTCCCGTTAGCCGCGGTGACTCGTCCTCACCGAGTACACGGGCGCCGGTGACGTCGAGCACCGCTGCTTGGGCCCGCGACGCCAGAGCGGCGGTGGCCAGCAGACCGAGAGCCGCCCCCACCAACAGTGATGGGAGTGCTGGAACACCAACGACGACGGCGATCAGGGCGAGGGGAATCGCGATCGTGATCGTCGATGCGGCGGTGAGGAGACGTCGGCGACGTCGAGACGGCGCGATCGGGTCGAGGGTCACCGGTCAACCAACCGTGGGGTCTGGGGGGCGACCGTCAACATGCGGGGCGAGTCTACGGCGGCCTTGCTCGGAGGGGCCGTTTAGTTCAGGAGGCGTTGGTATCGCTCGATGTATGCATCAGCGAGAGCCGACATCGCGAACCCTGAGGCACGCTCGAGCCCCGCCATACGCAAGCGGTCCCGAAGATCGCGATCAATCATCACGGCACCTAGCGCGCTCTCCAGCGCCTCCACGTTTCCTGGGGGAACGAGCACCGCGTCTCGGCCATCGGTGGCGACATTGCGATATCCATCGATGTCACTTGCGATCACCGTCGCGCCACTCGCCATGCCCTCGAGCAGCACGATTCCGAACGACTCGCCGCGCAGGGCCGGAGCACAGAGCACCTCGGCCTGCCAGAGAAGCCTCCACTTCATCTCCTCGCTCACGCGACCGTGCCAGCGGAAACGATCCGGATCGGAGTACTCCGCCCGCAGACGCGCGCTATCGGGTCCGTCACCGACGACGTCGAGTACCGGACGTCCATGCCCCTTGGGATGCCGTTCGATCCGATCGAACGCCCGGAGAAGCACCTCAAGCCCCTTCCGCTCCTCGTGACGGCCGAGGAACAGCACATGAGGGCGGCCGTCATCGACGAGGTCGGTGGGACGAGGAGGCACCGAGACGCCGTTGAAAAGCACCTCGTACTCACCGCCGAGGTGCCCACGAACGAGGTCACGGGCATCCGGCGACACGGCCACAGCGATATCGACGCGACGCACGAGACGACGCAGGACCGGAGCGAGATACCGGTAGCTCGATGACCGCCCTGCCGCGTGAAAGGTGCCGACGATCGGTCGGGAGTGCAGGGTGAGAGCGGTGAGCGTCGGGCCAGGCGCCAGCGGCTCGTGGAGATGCCACACATCGAATCCCTCATCGCGAACCGCTCTGATTGTGCGCAAAGCTGCCGAGGGGTCGGGAGCGAGCGGCGCGATGGAACCATTCGCGGCGGTGGGCAGGCTGTTTCCGAGGGGCGTCACATAGGTCGTGGGCGGCGGCCCATCACAGGGGCCGAGCACACGAACCTCGTGTCCTCGACGCCGCATCTCCTCCGCGAGGCCGAGTACCTGCGCTTGGACACCACCGGGCACCGTGAGGCTGTAGGGACAGAACATCCCCACCCTCATCACGCGACCCACCCCGGATCGCTCGGCCAGTTCGGTTGAAAGAGATGCCATTGCTCAGGTGCCCGTCGGAGCAGGTCCTCCAGAGCGGTGGAAAGATCAGACATGACTCGCTCGGTATCGCGGCGGAAGCCATCTCGCCGCGAGGTGTCGATCGGGTCGACCACTACCCCGAGGTGCCGATCACCCTCCACTTGGTACACAGCGGTCGGCAGCAGCGGAGCACCCGAACGCAGGGCAAGCACAGCGGGCCCGGCGGGAAGGCGGGTGGTCTCTCCGCAGAACTCAACCTCGTAGCCCCCGCCGGTGACGTCGCGGTCGCTCAAGAGACAAACGACGCCGTTGCGATCGAGGGTTTCTCGCAGCCGTGCCACCGTGTCGGGGCCAGCGGCGTGCACGACGATCCCGAGATCGGCTCGAAGCGAGGTGAACCACTCGAGCACTTCGGGCGGTTCGAGACGTTCCACGACCGACACCACCTCAACATCTCGAGCCGCGAGCCAACGCCCCGCCCACTCCCAACCGCCGAGGTGCGGCAGGGCGAGAATCGCGCCGCGTCCCGCCCCGAGGGCCTCTTCGACGTGGTGGTAACCCTCGACCGAGATGGACCCGACGCACTCCTCCTCGCTGAGAGAGGGCAGACGGAGCGTGTCGAGCCAGTAACGGGCGTACGAGCCGACCATGGCACGCACTCGCGTCTCGATCTCGNCGTTGCTCGCCTCAGGCGCCAACCGGCGCTGGTGCGAGGCCAGTAGCTCTCGCCTTGTGGACCTNACCGCCACACGCGAGAGCCGACCAGCGATCGACGGTACGCGACGTCTGAGCGGACCCGGAAGCAAGCGGGCGATCGCCGCGAGGATCCGAAGCCGGACCACCGGTACGCGACCACTCATTGGGAGTCAGCGACGACGCTCGTGACCGGACCGGCGCTGCACGATGGTGCGCCTGGCTCCGAGCCGATCTGAGAGCGACTCGCGGCGTTCCGCGCGGCGCTCGCGTCGCAGATCGATCCGGGCCTGGACCACCGGGGCGACCTCCGCCTGCCGCCACACCTTGACGAACCGCTGGATCGCGGTGATCGAGATGAGGAGCAGCATTCCCCACAGAATGACCGTGAGCGATCCGGTGAGGCCGACCGCCTCGAGCAGCAGACCGAGGCAGAGCAACACAATTCGCTCCGCCCGCTCCATGAGGCCGCCCTTGGCGTCGAGGCCGAGGGATTCGGCTTTCGCCCGTTGATACGAGATCACCGAGGCGACCGAGGACACAGCGAAGGGAAGAAGCGCAGCCCGCGGTGAGTCGACATCGGCGAGATACCAAGCGATCCCGCCAAGCAGCATGGCGTCGGTGATTCGATCAACCGTGGAGTCGAAGAACGCTCCGCGCTGGCTCGACGTGCCCGACGCCTTGGCCAAAGCCCCATCGAAGAGGTCGGGCAACGCGGCGGCGATGACGAGGATCAAACCGATGACCAGACGACCTGCGGCGACGGCGACCGCCGCCAACGCGGCGACGATGAGACCGACGACTGTCAAATGGTCGGGCGAGAGTCCCGTGCGGCGCAGAGCGCGCCCGATAGGGCGCACCGCGCGATCGACCGGACCTCGAAAGGCTCCATCAAGCATCAGCCCTGCTCCCCATTCGAAGCTGGCCTAGTTACCGACTCGCCGAGCTCCTCGGCGTTGTCCTCCGTGAGATGCTCAACCACACATCCGTCGATCGCGTCCACGAGCACCAAACCCCGTTGCCGAGGCGGCTCCTCAGCCGAGTAGGCAAGCACTCGCCACGTCGGCCTGCTGAGGAGGCCGCGCCACACCTGTTGAGCGGAGGCGTGGCCAACCGGGAAGCCAAGTGCCTGCTGGGCGCGGACGAGCGCCTGAGTCTCGTCGAGATGCATGCGCGATCCGGCGAGCACACCGTAGAGACCGAACAAGATGAGGCCCACCCCACCGATCGCGAGGCCGTCGTTGACGAGCGGCGACTCGGTGGTCACCGCGATGAGCACCGTCGCCGCTCCAACGAGAACGGAGGTGACGGCCGGAACACGCCTGCGGGAGTTGTCAGGAAACCGGTACGCGCCTGCGGCAAGGCTTGGATCGAGATCGTCGGGCAATTGGTCGACATGATCGTCGGCGCCCGGAGACGAGCCCGCGGGTGAGGAGGGGTTCCCGCTCATGATGGGGAGACCTTAGGGCCTGTTTCAGGGGTCGGCCACGCTCTCCTCAGACGTTCGGCCGTCTCGTCGAGCGCGACCGGAAGGGTTCGCGTGTTGGCGATGGATGTCATGAAGTTNGAGTCGCCGACCCAGCGCGGAACGACATGGACGTGAAGGTGCTCAGCGACCGACCCGCCCGCAGCGCGNCCCATATTGATTCCGATGTTCACGCCTTCGGGACTGAAGGCGGCTCTGACAGCGGTCGTGGCGTCGGTGACGATCGACCACAGCTCGGNGGTTTCCGGGCTCGAGAGATCGCAGAGGTCGCCCACCTGCCGGTACGGCAGAACGAGCAAGTGCCCTGAGGCGTAGGGGAAGGCGTTCAAGATGGCGAAGCACCTCTCCCCCCGATGAATGATGTGCGTCTCCTCGTCTGGCTCGCCCGATTCGAGGATCGCGGTGAACACCGATCGTCCGTCACGGGGAGGGTCGAAGCTCCGCGGCGCACCCTGCACATAGTTGGAACGCCAGCCGTTCCAGAGTTGCTCGAACGCCATATCAGGCCGTCATTGCAGCACGGGAGGCGTCGGCGACCTCGGAGGTGACGCGTCTCAAGAACTCCTCGAGGGCGACATCACGTTCCACGTCGCCGCCTCGCGGGTTCACGCCGACCGTTCCGTTCGCGACGTCGTCGTCGCCGACGACGAGTACGTAGGGGATCTTCTCGAGTTTGGAGGATCGGATCCGTTTGCCGAGCGCGTCATCGGCGCTGATCGAGTCGACTCGCAAGCCTCGGCTCTCGATCGCCGACCTGACCGACTCGGCGTAGTCCTGGTGATCACTTGACACGGGGAGCACTCTCACCTGCAGGGGGGAAAGCCAGGTGGGGAAGGCACCGGCGTAGTGCTCAAGCAGTACACCGAAGAAGCGCTCGACAGACCCAAAGAGCGCCCGGTGCAACATGATCGGTCGATGACGGGCGTTGTCGGCCCCGACGTACTCGAGGTCGAACCGCTCCGGATTGTTGAAATCCGCTTGGATGGTCGACAGCTGCCACGAGCGCCCGATGGCATCGCGGACGTCGATATCGATCTTCGGGCCGTAGAAAGCAGCGTCGCCCTCCTTGACTCCGTATTCGAGTCCGTGGCGATCGAGCGCGTCGCGGAGCGCCTCGGTCGCGCGCTCCCATACCTCGTCGGATCCCACGTACTTGTCAGGGTCCTGAGTGGACAGGTTGAAGCGAAAATCATCGAAGCCGAAGGCTCGGAGCACCGACAGCACGAAATCGAGGAGTGAGGCCACCTCGTCGGCGAGTTGCTCCTCAGTGCAAAAGATGTGGCTGTCGTCTTGGGTGAATCCCCTGATTCGAAGTAGCCCGTGGAGCGTCCCTGCCCGCTCATAGCGGTAGACGTTTCCGAGTTCGAAGAGCCGCAGCGGCAGTTCGCGGTAGCTGCGCTGACGAGAGCCGTACACGAGACAGTGCATCGGACAGTTCATCGGCTTCAGGTAGTAGGTGCCGTTGTCCATCTCCATCGGCGGGTACATCCCGTCGGCGTAGTAGTCGAGGTGCCCAGAGGTCTCGAAGAGCCGCCCGTTCGTGACATGAGGGGTGTACACGAACTGGTAACCACCATCGGCGTGACGCTGGCGGCTGTAGTCCTCCATGAGTCGGCGAACAATGGCCCCCTTCGGATGCCAAACTGCGAGTCCCCCACCGAGTTCGCTCGGAAAGCTGAGGAGGTCGAGGTCGACGGCGAGGCGGCGGTGGTCTCGTTTCGCGGCCTCCTCGAGGCGATGGAGGTGTTCGGCGAGCGCCTTCTTGGAGTGCCACGCGGTGCCGTAGACGCGCTGAAGCATCGGCCCAGCCTCGGTGCCACGCCAATACGCCCCGGAGATCCGCTGCAGCCGGAAGTGGCCAAGCCGTCCGGTGGAGGGCACATGGGGGCCGACGCACATGTCAACGAACTCGTCGGTGTTGCGATAGGCGCTGATTCGATCAGCCGAGGAGACCTCTCCAGCGTCGATCTGGTCGCCTCCGGCTGCCATGACACGCCGAATGATCTCGCACTTGTAAGGCTGCTCGGAGAAAAGCTCGAGCGCCTCCTCAGCAGACATCTCCGAGCGGGCGAACGGCTGGTCCGCCGCCACGATCGTCTGCATCTCCTCTTCGATTCGGACGAGGTCATCCTCGGTGAACGTGCGCCCATCGGGGAGATCGAAGTCATAGTAGAACCCGTCCTCGATCGCTGGGCCGACCGAGAAGGTGGCACCAGGGAAGAGACGAGTGACGGCTTGGGCGAGCACGTGAGCCGTTGAGTGCCGGAGAACGTGGCGTCCTCGGTCGGAGTCGGCGGTGATAATCGCCACCTCCGCCCCATCGGTCAGCTCCGCAGTGAGATCCGTCTCGTGGCCGTCGACGACGGCGGCGACGGCGTCCTCGGCGAGCCGACGGCCGATCGATGCTGCGAGGTCGAGCGATGTCGAACCGGCTGGGAGCTCACGTGCGCTTCCATCGGGCAGTCGAACGGTGATCGAGGACATGGCCATCAGAGTCTACGGACGCCTACGCCGGGGAGACTGTCGCTCAGTCGAGAAGCAAGCCGAGGAGCGCGCACGCCTCGGTGACGTCTTGCCCGCCGACCGCCGCCTCGTCGACAGCGGCGAGGGCACCGGGGGTGTCGAGATCGTCGGCGAGGCGATCTCGGACCGCATCGATGCAGTCGCCCAGCGCTCCCCCGGCCGCCTGACGCCATCTCGCCACTCGCTCAGCTGAGCGCGCCATCAAGTCGTCGTCCCACTCCCACTCCGTTCGGTAGTGATGGCCGGTAATCCCAGCCCGGATCACCACCGGCTCCCACTCGGCCCTGAGTCGGTCGATGAACACGAGGTTCCCGAGGCTCTTCGACATCTTCTCGCCGTTCATCGAGATGAGCGCCGCGTGCATCCAGTAGCGCGCGAACTCGACCCCGGTCGCCGCCTCGGACTGGAGGGTCTCGCACTCGTGATGGGGGTAGATGAGATCGGCCCCGCCGCCGTGGATGTCGATTGTCTCCCCAAGTTCGCGCAGCACGAGGGCACTGCATTCCACGTGCCAGCCAGGTCGACCCGGCCCCCATGGCGAGTCCCACGCCGGCTCATCGGCGGCGGACGGCTGCCACAGCACGAAATCGAGGGGATCGCGTTTCGAAGGATCGTCGATGTTGCCTCCCCGACGAGCGGCCAACTCGAGCATCGCCTCCCGATCGAGTCCACTCAGCGACCCGAGGCTCGGCGACTCTGCCGCGGCGAAATACACGGCTCCACCCGAGGTGTAGGCGCGCCCAGCGTCGAGAACAGCGCCGATGAGCCTGCGGATATCGCTAATCGCCGAGGAGGCGCGCGGTGCCGAGTCTGGAGCGATCGCGTTGAGCGCCAACATGTCGGCATCGAAGCGCCGTTCCTCGGCCGCTGCGAGATCGAGATAGTGCACCCCGAGTTCGCGCGCCTTGGCGAAGAGAGGGTCGTCGACATCGGTGACGTTTCGAACCATCCGCACTCGGTGACCGCGATCGATGAGCGCGCGCACAAGAACGTCATAGGCGAGGAACGTGCTCGCGTGTCCGAGGTGCGTCGCGTCGTATGGGGTGATGCCGCACACGTACATACGGACCTGTTCATCGAGGTCTGGTTCGACGAGGCGTCCGGCTCGGGTGTCGTAGATCCGCAAGGGCGCCGAAGCCCGTTGGGCCTCAGGCATCGTCGCGGATACCGGTGAGCTTCGGCGCGACGCGCGTCTTGTAACGAACATTGAGTTGGAGGAGCACGGCCGTGAAGGCCTCGATCGCCGTCGCATTCGACAACTCTCCGGCGTCGAGGGGCCGACAGCCGGGGATCCGTGCGACGATGTCGCTGACTTCGCGGACCGCTGCGCGGTCATCGCCGCAGATCAACACATCAGAGTCGATCGGTGATCCGAGATGCCCGAGTTCCTTCGCTGGCAGGTGGTGGAACGCCGCGACGATGCGACACCCGGGCACCGCCGCTTGCACATGGGCAGCAACACTGCCGCGCGGGGGCACGAGCGGCTGAAACTCGTGCCCGACCCGGACGAGGGCGTTGGCCATCGACACGACGACTTTGCCCTTGAGATCGTCTTGGAACTCCTGGGCCATTGTCGCCGCCGAGTCCCACGGTGTGGCGATGACGATGAGATCCGCCTTGGCGGCGGTTGCGTTGTCACCGAAGGTCAGCGAGTCGGCCAGTTCTGGGTGGAGGTCGACATAGTGATCGCGGGCTTCCATCGCGCGGTACTTCGAGCGGGAGCCGATCATGACCCGAAAGCCGACACTGGCGAGACGGGCCGCGAGTGCGCTACCGGCCGGGCCACTTCCGCCGATCACCCCAATGAGCCCGGGGCCGTTGACGTCTTCGCTCGCCATCCCGGGATCATCGCACATCGCCCGCCGTCAGACATCACGAGGGCTACGGTCCGTCCCATGGGAATCCTCGACGGAAAAAAGCTCGTTATCACCGGTGTTCTCACCGATGCCTCGCTGGCGTTCGGTGTGGCCAAACTGGCGATCGCCGAAGGCGCTGAGATCGTCTTGACCGGTGCTGGCCGAGCGATCACGCTCACCCAGCGCACCGCCCGCAAACTCGACCCCGTTCCGCCGGTCTTCGAGTTCGATGTGACGGTCGCAGAGCATGTCGATTCGGTTCGCGAGCAGGTCCGTGAAGCGCTTGGCCACGTCGACGGCGTACTTCACGCCATCGGCTTCGCGCCGGCCTCCTGCCTTGGCGACGATTTCTTCGGTGCCCCCTGGGAGGACGTGGCGACGGCGATGCACATTTCCACCTACTCGCTCAAGACCCTCGCCGACGCCTTCGTGCCACTCATGCCCGACGGTGGTTCAATCGTCGGCCTCGACTTCGATAACAGTCAAGCCTGGCCGGCCTACAACTGGATGGGGGTCGCAAAATCTGCTCTCCAGAGCCTCTCGCGCTATCTCGCGAAAGAGCTCGGACCGAAACAGATCCGCTGCAACCTGGTCGCGGCGGGGCCGATACGGACGATGGCCGCGAAGTCGATCCCCGGTTTCGCCCTCTTCGAGGACACCTGGGACGGTCGAAGCCCTCTCGGTTGGGACGTGCACGACTCCGAGCCGGTGGCGCGGGCCTGCGTTGCCATGTTGAGCGACTGGTTCCCGAAGACCACCGGTGAGGTGGTGCACGTGGACGGCGGCTATCACGCCGTCGGCGCCTGAATTCAGCTGAGTGCGGCCACCATCTCCTCGGCGATCGAGTCGTCAAGCGCCGCCATCACCTCGAGCGCTCCGAAGTTCTCGCGAACCTGCTCCACGCGGCTCGCGCCGGTGATCACACTCGACACCATCGGGTGACGGGTGCACCAAGCGATCGCGAGCTGAGACATCGAGCATCCGAGCCGATCGGCGATCGGGCGAAGCGCCTCAACCCGTGCGAGGGCATCGGCATCGGTCAGCCGATCACGAAGCCATTCGTAGCCCTCGAGGGCGGCCCGCGAGCCCTCGGGAACACCGTCGCGGTACTTGCCCGTTAAGAGCCCCGATGCGAGTGGCGACCAAATCGTGTTGCCATAGCCGGTCTCGGCGTGCAGCCTCGCGTACTCCTTCTCGACGCGACGACGCTCGATCAGGTTGTACTGAGACTGCTCGGTGATCGGCGCGTGAAGGTGGTGTAGTTCCGCGAGGTCGATCGCATGACGGATCTCATCGGCCGACCACTCGCTCGTGCCCCAGTACAGGGCGCGGCCCGAAGACACGATGTCGCTCATGGCCCGGACCGTCTCGAGCATCGGGGTGTCGGGGTCGCTGCGATGGCAATAGACGACATCGACGAAATCGAGACCGAATCGTTCCAGCGAGCCATCGATGCCGTGCATCAGGTACTTGCGGTTGAGGGTGAACTTCATGTTCGGGTCGTCGTGGATTCCCCAATAGAGCTTGGTCGTCAACACATAGGACCACCGAGGCCACCCGAGTTCACGCAGCGCGCGACCCATGATCTCCTCGCTTCGACCTCCCGCGTAGGCCTCTGCGTTGTCGAAGAAGTTGCATCCCGCGTCGCGAGCGGCCTGCATGCACTCGAGTGCCGGGGTGAGATCCATCTGCGTGTCGAAGGTGACCCACGAGCCGAAGCCGAGGGCGGACACTTTGAGGCCTGATCCGCCGAGTCGGCGGTATTCCATCTTGGGGGAGGTCATGGCGCGAACTTAGCGGGGCATCTCCCGGACCGTGATGCCCGCCGCGGAGAGCGCGCTTCTCGCCTCGGCGATGGTGTGGGTGCCGAAGTGGAAGATGCTCGCTGCGAGCACCGCATCGACTCCTCCGTTGGTAATGCCCTCCGCGAGGTGCTCGAGTGTTCCCACCCCTCCGGACGCGATCACGGGGACATCGACAGCCCCGCTCACGGCGGAGTTCAATCGGTGCTCGAAGCCGAGTCCGGTTCCATCCCGGTCCATAGAGGTCAGGAGGATCTCACCTGCACCGAGCTCGCAGGCCCGCTCCGCCCAAGCGACCGCGTCGATCCCGGTTGGCGTCCGGCCTCCGTGAAGGAAGACCTCCCAAGACCCATCGCCCGACGCGCGGGCGTCGATGGCAACCACCACGCATTGCTCGCCAAACTCCCCGGCGATTTCGGCGATCAGGTCCGGACGCTCGACCGCCGCGGTGTTGACCCCCACTTTGTCGGCACCGGCGCGCAGCATCGCGCGAGCGTCGTCGATCGTCCGGATGCCACCACCGACGGTGAAGGGGATGAACACCTGCTCGGCCACCCGATACACCATGTCGACGACGGTCACGCGGCGATCGCTCGAAGCCGTGATGTCNAGGAACACGAGTTCGTCAGCTCCCTCGCGGTCGTAGCGGGCGGCCAACTCCACTGGGTCGCCAGCGTCGCGCAGGTCGACGAAGTTGACACCCTTGACCACACGACCAGCATCGACGTCGAGGCAGGGGATGATGCGAGCGACATTCATGAAAAGCGCTCCAACACCGCGACCGCCTCGGCCACCGTGAAGTGACCTTCGTAGATAGCGCGGCCGACGATCACACCGCCGAGACCGGGAATCGTGGCGAGCGCGGAGATGTCGTCAAGGGTCGACACTCCTCCGCTCGCGATGACCGGTCGATCCGTGACAGCCGCGGCGGCACTCAACCCAACGAGATCAGGTCCGATCAGCGCTCCGTCCCGTGAGATGTCGGTGACCACGAACGCCTCGGCGGAGGGGAAGGCCGCGAGCGCGGAGTGGAGGTCGAGGTTCGACTCTTGGGTCCATCCATCGATCGCCACCCGACCGTCTCGGTGATCGAGCCCAACGGCCACCGGCACCATCGCCGCTACCTCCTCGACCAGCTCCGGGCTTCGAACGGCGGCCGAACCCATGACCACCCGCGAGACACCGAGATCGGCGAGTTGCCGAGCGTCAGCCACCGTTCGAACTCCGCCTCCTGTCTGGACCTTGACTCCCCGTGCCCCGAGTCGTTCAGCCACCTGCCCGATCGCGGGGCGATTGATCGGACCGTCGCCTCGGGCAGCGTCGAGATCGACGATGTGCACCCAGCGCGCGCCTTGATCCGCGAAGTCCTCGGCCACCGCCAGTGGGTCGTCGCCGTACCGGGTCTCGGCCGAGTAGTCGCCGTGAAGTAGGCGCACGACGGCTCCCCCACGCAGGTCGATGGCGGGGAGTAGCACGTTGGTGCTCATCGAATTTCAGCCCATCGACGAAGCAGTTCGAGCCCGGCGCTACCCGACTTCTCCGGATGAAACTGCGTGGCGAGGATGTTTCCGCTTCTCACAGCAGCAACCACCGGACCGCCGTAATCGACTTCGGCCGCGATCACGGTCCGATCAGTTGGGCGCGCGGCAAGCGAATGCACGAAATACATCCAGTCCCCGTCGACGAGCACCTCATCGGCTGAGGTGACGGAGAGTCGGTTCCATTGCATCTGGGGGCGCTTGACGTGGGATGCCAGCGGTTCGACCCGACCCTCGAGAACGCCGAGTCCAGGTTCGTCAGGCGACTCTTCGGAACCCTCGAAGAGCATCTGCATACCGACGCATATTCCGAGGAACGGGCGCTGGGCGTCGAGGACCGACAGAACCGAGTTCAATAAGCCCGAGGCCCGAAGGGCGCGCATGCAGGCGCCGAAGTTGCCGACCCCCGGCAAGACAACCGCCGAGGCCGCTTCGACCTCCCCGGGGTCGTTGGTCAGTCGCGCGGGAACCCCGACACGGAGGAACGCCTTGTGCGCGGAGTGGAGGTTTCCGATGCCGTAATCGACGACGGCGACCGGAGCGCTCGAGTCGGAGCCGGACGACACGTCGTTAAAGCGNGCCCTTGGTGGACGGGATTCCCGCCTCCCCGGTGCGCGATACCGCNGCGCGGATCGAGCGCCCGAGTCCCTTGAAGACGGCCTCGATGATGTGGTGAACGTTGCGNCCTCGGATCAACTCGACGTGGAGGGTCATCGCGGCGGCCGTCGCGAGTGACGAGACGGCGTGCTCCGCCAGTTGTGGGTCGAAGGGCGGATCCCCGAGGGGAAGGCACTCCGGGATCTCGACCTGCCAGAACACGAACGGTCGGCCCGACAGATCGAGGGCGATGTCAACGAGTGCCTCGTCGAGGGGATATCGGCCACTCGAGAACCGGGTGATGCCGGCCTTGTCGCCGAGCGCCTCACGAAGAGCCTCTCCAACGGCGATGGAGACGTCCTCGATGGTGTGATGGGTGTCGATCGAGAGGTCGCCGACGGCGCGCACCGTCAGATCGAGCCCGCCGTGGCGACCGACCTGATCAAGCATGTGGTCGAAGAACGGGATGCCGGTCGAGATCTCGGTCACCCCCGAGCCGTCGAGATTGATCGAGACCTCGATCGAGGTCTCGCCCGTCTCGCGGATCCGTGTCGCTCGTCTCGTCATCGAAGCACCTCCTCTAGGGCCGTCAGGAACGCGTCATTCTCGGGAGGAGACCCTACGGTCACTCGAAGCCGACCGGCGAGACCCGGCCAACCGGAGCAGTCCCTCACGAGGACGCCCCGCTCGACGAGGCCCTCCCACACCTGGCCCGCTGAGCGCGAACCGGTGTCAATCAGCAGGAAGTTCGCATCGCTCGGCCCCACGTCGACGCCAAGTTCGATCAACCGAGCACGCAGCCGTTCGCGCTCCGCAACCGTCTCGTTGACGCGCGCATCCATCTCCGCGACGAAGTCAAGGGCGAGCTCTCCAGCGATCTGCTTCGCCGAATCCACGTGGTACGGGAGGGTGACGAGTTCCAAGGCGCTGATCAGCTCAGCCGATGCGATGGCGTAGCCGAGTCGGAGGCCCGCCATTCCCCAGGTCTTCGAGAACGTCCGGGTCACGATCACCGGCGCGTCCTCCGACAACAGGTCGAGCAGATCGGTGTCAGAGAACTGGACGTACGCCTCATCGATGACGATCAGATGCTCACCCGCCTGCTCGATGAGCGCCCGGACCGTGTCGCGCGGCTCTGAACGACCGGTTGGATTGTTCGGAGAGGTCACGAACACCACTGCAGGCTCGCCAGCGCTGAGGGACGCTCGGGCAGCGTCGATATCGATGAGCATCTCGTCGTTGCGTTCGATCGTCTCGACCCGAGTCCCCGTGTTCCTCGCAATCTGGGCGTGCATTTGATATCCGGGCTCGAACACCACGGCGCGCCGACCGTTTCCGCCGAACGCGAGCAGGATGCTCTGGAGGACCTCGTTCGAGCCATTGGCGACCAACACCCATTCGGTGGGCACGCTATGGAGCTCCGCGAGGCGCGAGCGAAGCGCGGATGCCGCCCGATCGGGGTATCGGTTCCACTCGACCTCGCCGAGACGTTCCGCGAGCGATGAGCTGAACGTCGGGGGTGGAGCAAATGGCGCCTCGTTCGTGTTGAGCCGCACCCTCACATCGACTTGCGGGGAGTGATAGCCGGAGAGGGCGCGCAGGTCGTCACGGATCCTCGCCACGGCGCGAGGCTACCGACGCCGATGACGGCGCCGAACCCGGCGGATAGGTTGCTCTGATGGGCGAACGGCGGACCACTGAGGCTCAGCTCAGCTCGGCAGCGGCCGAGCTCCAGACCCTCATCGAGACGGTGGGCCGCGCTAAAGATCGGGTGGGCCGCCTCGCCGAGCCCTTCCTCGGCACGGAGCGGGAGGATGTGGTGTCGGCGGTCTACGAGTCCGAGCGTCTTCTTCGAGCGGCCGAGCGTGCGCTTGAGCGGGCCGCCCGNACAGCTCGCTGATCGACGACCCNACCACAGATACGGTGCACCCGTGCGGATCACCGAGGTCGACCACCGCCACGAGGTGGCGCGGAGGCGGGTGATCGCGTTCTGCGATGGGGTTGCTGAGATGCACGGCCACGGAATTCTGAGCGACCACCTTCGACTAGAGCTCGAGGACGCCACGACCGATCCGCCGCCCATCCTCGTTCTCGGCCTCGACGATCACGACGGTGTGCGCGGGTTCGCTCAGGCCTCGATGGCAAACGACACCAGCGTCGTGGAACTGGTCATCCCGGGCACCCACGAGGCTCCTCCAGATCGGGCCCTCGCCGAGGGCTTGCTGCGAGCGGTGGTGGAGCGTGTCCACGACGGCGGTGCGTCTGAATTGACCTGGTGGCTGAGGAGCCACGATCACTGGTACGAGACCCTCGCTGAGACTCTCGGTTTCGTCGAGCGCCGAAACCTGCTCCAGCTCCGCGCACGACTCGACAGCCACGATCGTGATCGCTTGGCCGCGATGCGAGTGTCGACCCGCGCCTTCAGAATCGGAGTCGATGAGGCGGACTGGCTCCGCGTGAACAACACGGCCTTCGCGAGTCACGGAGAGCAGGGCTCGTGGGACCTCGAGACGCTTCACAGGAGGCTCAACTCGGACTGGTTCGATCCCCAAGGCTTCCTCCTCCACCACGACGAAGATCAGCTGGCGGCATTTTGCTGGACGAAGGTTCACCGCCCAAACGGGCATGACGGCGCGCTCGGCGAGATCTACGTGATCGCTGTCGATCCCTCGCGGGCGGGTCGCGGGCTCGGCGCAGCGGTGACAGCGGCGGGTCTCGTGCATCTTTTCGATTCCGGCCTCCCTGACGTGATGCTCTTCGTCGATGAGACGAATACGGCGGCCCGTGCGATGTACGCAGGACTCGGCTTCGTCGAGCACCACCGTGACCGGGCGATGGGGCTCGCGCTGTGAACCGCAGTCGCTACGACTTGTCGCGGCCGCAGGTGGCCGAGTTGCTCGCCGATGCTCCCCGGTACCGGGTCGATCAGGTCTGGGAGGGGCTCTACCGCGACTGTTCCGAACCCGACGACTGGACCACCCTTCCACGTGCGTTGAGGGAGCAACTGTCCGAATCGCTCCCCCGATCGTTGACCGAGGTGCTCCGCTCGGTGTCCGATGATGGTCAGACCATCAAGTACCTCTGGGAACTCGCTGATGGAAACCGTGTCGAGACCGTGCTCATGCTCTATCCGGACCGGGCGACGGTGTGCGTGTCGTCCCAGGCGGGATGCGCCATGGCGTGCGGTTTCTGCGCGACCGGACAGGCCGGTTTCGCTCGGCATCTCGGGGTGGGAGAGATCGTCGAGCAGGTCGCCCTTGCCCGACGCGACGCCTCTGCGGTCGATCGCCGGGTCTCGAACATCGTTTTCATGGGCATGGGCGAGCCACTCGCGAATACCGATCCGGTCTTCGAGGCCTGCCGGCGCATCCACGACGACCTCGGCATCTCCGCTCGGTCGATCACGGTCTCCACGGTGGGAATCGTGCCCGGTATCCGCGCGCTCGCCGAGTTCGAGTTGCCCGTCAACCTCGCGGTGTCCCTTCATTCCGCGGATGACGAATCGCGGGACCCGATCGTGCCGATCAATCGGAGATACCCGCTCGACGCGGTGATCACCGCTTGTCAGGACTACCTGCACAAACACCGCCGACGGGTCTCGTTCGAGTGGGCGATGATCTCTGGGGTGAACGACCGTGCCGAGGATGCTGAGCGTCTCGCGGGCCTCTGCCATCGCCTCGATCCGAGCGCGCACGTGAATCTGATTCCGCTCAACCCAACGCCTGGGTACGCCACGGTCGGGTCGACGCTCCAAGTGGTTCGCGGATTCCAGCGGCGTCTCGAGGAACTCGGCGTCAACGCCACGATTCGTCGGAATCGTGGAACTGAGATCGATGCCGCCTGCGGTCAACTCGCTGCCCAAGGGGTCTCGATCAGCCGACGCACCAACACGCGCGCCTAAGCAATGTCGTCAACCCTCCCGATATAGCCGGGGTTGACGACGAGGATCTGATCGAGGACCTCATCTCCGAGCAGGTCGAGAAGGCGCGCGTCCGCGATGCGTTCACCGCTACTGAGCTCCTCGGCGAGGCGACCATGGTCGGGCACCCCGAGTTCGACGAGGCGCTCAACCCGACGGGTCGAGACCCGCGGCGCCACGCTCGCTTCTCGAGCGATCATCTCACTCACCGAGCGCTGGAGTCGGCGCCGGTATTCGCTTGACTCGCCCTCACTCTCACCAACGAGTGCGTCTTTGAGCGCGCCGATCGTGGGAACGATGCCGGTGCCCGATCCGCTCACACCATCGGCGGACGACGCAACCGGGCGGTCCATCTCTCGGATCTCCGCACCCCGTTCACTGACCACGTCTGGATCGGGGCGCCACCCGAGGAGGCGAAGCAGGTCGTACTCGTTCTCGACGACCCTGCGCCCGATGGCGAGCATCTCGAGGTCGTTCACCACCCCGGACAGGTGCGCCTCGGCTTGGAGTAGACACATCAGCCCCCACTTCCAGGTGCCGAGCACCTCGTGGTGGCGAAGGGTGTCGGCGCTCACCGGTGATCCTCCGAAACGCTCGTAGTCAGCGAGCAATGTCTCGCGGTCGACACAGCCAAGCGCCGCCCCTTGTCCACCGAACCTCCACGCGCGGACGCATGACCATCCGAGATCCTCCGCGGGATGACCGAGATGAGCTAACTCCCAGTCGATAACTGCTCGAAGGGTGCCGTCCTCGACAATCAGGTTGCCAAGCCGGAGGTCACCGTGGCAGAGCACCGTTGGAGCCGCCTCAGGAGGGTGATTCCGGAGCCACCACTCGGCGAGCGCGAGAACCGGACGGTGAGGCGCGAGAGCGAGGCGAACGTCGCGATAGGCGTCGACTTGGTCGACCGGCTCAGCCGCTACAGCGAGACCCGCCACTGACGGGGTGCCGACGCGATGGATGTCGGCCGCCGCCTTCGCGAAATCACGGGCGAGTGCAGCCCGTCCTGATTCGTCAAGAGCTCGCAGGACTCGACTCCCGAGGGTCTCACCAGCGACGCGTGCGGAAACGAGGATCGCCCGACCGTCGGGGCTCCCGGCGGCTATCGGCTCTGGGACCGGGAGGCCCTCCCTCGCCAACACCTGGAGAAGTTCGAACTCGCCGAGCATGTCGCGGGCGGTGTCACCACGGGCGGCCTGAACGACGAATCGATCACCTCCGGCGCGCACCTCCCAGGTCACCCGTGACGCCCCACCGGCGAGCGGCGTGGACCCAGTCGCAACGAGTCCGGTGACGGACTCAAACTCCTTCTCAATCCTCTCCGCGTCGCTCACCGTCACCACCTTCCCACGCTCGGGGTTCACTCGCCTCGGTAGGGTCGCGGCGTGGGCGCCGGACCGGTCGTCGAGTTGCGCGACATCAACGTGGTGCGCGACAACCGAGCCATCATCACCNATGTCGATCTCATAGTGGNGCCCGACCAGCACTGGGTGGTGCTTGGACCGAACGGCTGCGGCAAATCCACGCTCCTTCGCATCGCNGCCTTCCGTGAGCACCCAACCTCTGGAANCGTACGGGTGCTCGACTCGGTGCTCGGTCGCGTCGACATCCGCCGCGCGANGGGAGCCATCGGCTGGGTGGCCTCCGGCCTCGCTGACTCGCTTCGACCTGAGCTCACCGCCGCCGAGGTCGTCGTCACTGCGCTTCATGGCGCGCTGGAACCTTGGTGGCATACGTACACCGATAACGACCGAAGCCGCGCCATCCAACTACTCAAACGTCTGGGGGTAGGCACGCTCGCCCATCGAAGCTTCGGAACGCTGTCGAGCGGTGAGCGCCAGCGAGTGCTGCTCGCGCGAGGACTCATGGGCGATCCCACGGTCGTCCTTCTCGATGAGCCCGCTTCCGGCCTTGATCTCGGCGGTCGCGAGGAGCTGATCGGCTCGCTGGAGATCATGACGGCCTCGACCGTTCCCACGATCATGGTCACCCATCACGTCGACGAGATTCCCGCCGGTGCCACCCACGTGCTGGTGATGGCCCGCGGTTCGACGCTGTCGAGTGGACCTATCGAACAGCACCTCACCGGCGAGGTGCTCTCGGAGGCGTTCGGCCTTGGAATCCGACTCGATCGCCGACCCGATGGGCGACTCAGCGCGTATTCGTCGCGACCACTCGGCTGAGCCGTTCACGGCCCACCAGAACCTGTTCGGCGAGCACCCGCTCGAGCGGCCCAGGGGTCCAGAGGCTCCCGCCGTAGTGCAATCGAAGCGACACCCGGCAATTATCGACTCCGACGTCGTCCACCGAGACCGACAACGTCCACTCGGAGTAGTCCCGAGCGCCATCCTCACGGCGAGTGAACACGAGGTCGGTGCGATCCGGTCCCACCTCCATGACCGTCCGCACCATGCGAAGGCGTTTCGTACGAGCGAATGGACCGATCCGGGCCCTCAACTCCACGTTCCACACCGGTCGATCGTCAGCATCGATGCCGGCTCGCTCGGCGAGTGAGACGATGTCGAGCCATTCGGCGTAGGAGGCGAGATCAGCGAGCACGTCAACCACCTGCTCGCGCCCCGCGACGAGATCGATCGTCTCCTCAAGATCCATCATCTCTGGTCCACCGATCCGATCTAACCGCGTCGCTTCAAACCGAAGGCACGGGCGAGGAGTGACGAGCGCACCTCCACCTCCGGCGCTTCGGATGTTCCACGCGCTGGAGCCCAGACGGGACGGCTGGTGTCGCCGGCTGGGGTCGCATCGGCCTCGGGCGACCGCTCATGAGACGCCGGTTCGGGCTCGTCACAAGATTCGGCTGATGCTGCTGGCCCGACGGCTTCACCCGAGTGAGCGGTATCTGTCGGTGGAGCGACCTGGTCAACGCTGATGGCGAGCTGTTCTCCCGTCGGCTCGGTGTGTGCTCGGCGGGCTCGACGCGGAGTTCTGGAGCCATCGCGGTCGAGCGAGGGGCGGAAGAGCCGAAGTGTTGGGTCGCGGCGATCGTCGAGTGTCCATCCGCGAGGCAGGACGAGTCGATCGGCATGGCGTTGGCAGATCACACCGCCGTCGGTGTCAGCCTCATCTTCGATCGGCGCCATCCAGAACACCAAGCGTTCGGGCACCATTCGATACACGAGCGCCGCTGGGGCGGAGCACCCNGGGCGATCGCATTGCCTCCGCATGGAGGCGAACCGTAGTCCGCCGTCCGCGGANGGACGCTTCGAGTGGGCGATACGGGCCTCGATCCCATGACCTCCACGGTGTGAACGTGGCGCTCTTCCAACTGAGCTAATCGCCCCGGCGCAGCGACGATACCAGTGGTTCGCACCGGTCGGCACCGGCTTAGGGGCGAGGAACGAGGCAGGCCCGCCCGAGCCCGAGGCGGTCGAGATGACTTCGCGTGGAGAGTGGACAGTCCTGATCGGTCGGCACGAGCGCATCAACCACAAGCTCGCCGGGTTCGAGGGTGCACGGCACCTCTCGCGCGAAGGACTCGACATCGATCTCAGCGCAGGATCCGGGGCGCAGAACGCCGTCCACCACACCCTCCTCTCCTGGCGGTGAGGTGAGGGCACCGACGAGAACGACACCAGCGCCGATCAGCGCGACAACCGTGACGAAACGCCACGGGAAGCGCGCCGGTCCGATTGGGCTCGGTGGTGGCGTCGGTCGGTCAGGCGCGCCTGGCGATCGGTCGTCGGCGGCCATCCGCATCGGCTCGCGAGACCGGTCGTACATCACCCGCCGGCCCGGGTCGGAGAGCACGCGATACGCCTCGTTCAGACGCGCCATGTCCGCGGATGAGGCGGAGCCGGCGCTGTCGGGGTGCAGGCGCCTCGCCTCACGCCGGTACGCGGAGCGGATTTCCTCCCCGGAAGCAGACCGGCTGACGCCGAGCACTCGGTAGTGGTCCTCGGTCATAGTCAGTGGCCCGAAGGTACTCGCTGGAAGTCAGTAGCCAACCCGAGGATCGATGACGCCATCGAGTGCCTCACCGCGGCAGTACGCGCGAACGTTGTCGCGGATGCGCGGCCCGAGGAGCGGTTCGCGCATCTCGGGCGTATTGCCGACATGCGGGGTGATCACGCAGTTGTCGAGCGACCACAACGGATGATCAGCGGGGAGCGGTTCGGGATCGGTCACGTCAAGGGCAGCCCCACCGATGACGCCATCTCGAAGCGCCTCGACGAGCGCATCGGTGTCGACGAGGGCCCCTCGGGCGACGTTGATCAACCAGGTGTCCGAGGTCATCATGGCGAGTTCATCGGCCCCGATGAGGCCTCGTGTCTCGTCGGTGAGTGGCGCGGCGAGCACGACGACAAGCGCGTCGGCGAGCGCGTCGACGAGGTGGTCCGGAGACACGACCAAGTCGGCCCCTGGCACCGGCTGATCGGAGCGGCGCACGATGGTGGTGCGACAGCCGAACGGTTGGAGCAAGGCGAGCAACGACCTCGCGATGCCCCCTCCACCGACGATGGTGACGCGCTCACCGTGCAGTCCACGGCCGAGTGGCTCGTCCCACCTGCGCTCTCTCGCGTATCGATGGGTCGACCGCAGCCCACCAAGGGCAAGCGCGAGAGCGAGCTCGGCCACGGGTGCGGAGTAGGCCCCCTTCCCACAGGTCCAGACCCGATCCTCGTCGATCACTCCGAGGAAGTCCTCGATCCCAGCGAACGGGAGTTGCACCCACTCGAGCGACGGCCGCCGGGAGAGGTGATCGAGAAGGTCATCTACGGCGGTGTGATCCCACCACACGAGAGCATCGGCATGGTCGACAGGAACCAACTCGGCGCCCCCTTCTCGGACCGCGGCCTCCACCCACGTGGGCGCTCCCGAGGGTCCTATGGCGACCCGTCTGGCGGTGGACGAGGTCACGAGAGATCGATCATCACGTGCTTGATGCGCGTGTAATCGTCAAGCGCGTACGAGGAGAGGTCCTTGCCGTAGCCCGACTTCTTGTATCCCCCGTGCGGCATCTCCGCGACGAGTGGGATATGGGTGTTGACCCAGACGCACCCGAAATCGAGGCGCCGTGCCATCCGCATGGCGCGACCGACGTCTCTGGTCCACACGCTCGAGGCGAGTCCGTACTCAACTCCGTTCGCCCACGCGACCGCCTCGTCCTCATCGGAGAACGCCTGAACGCTGATGACCGGACCGAAGACTTCGCGCTGGCTCATCTCGTCGTCTTGTAAGAGGTCGGCGACCACGGTCGGCTCAAAGAAGTAACCGGAGTCGCCGAGGCGGTTGCCTCCCGCGACGACACGCGCGTGCTTCGGCAAACGGTCGATGAAACCACTGACATGAGCCAACTGGTTCGCGTTGTTCACCGGTCCGAGCAGGACGTCCTCTCGATCAGGCGTGCCGACACCGACGGTGCGGGCCTGCTCGGCGAGCGCGTCGACGAGATCGCTATACACGCCGGGTGCGGCGAGCACGCGCGTCGCGGCGGTGCAGTCCTGCCCCGCGTTGAAATAGCCCGCGGTCGCGATGCCTTCCGCGGCGCTCTCGAGGTCCGCGTCATCGAACACGACGACGGGTGCTTTGCCCCCGAGTTCGAGATGTACGCGCTTCAGACTGGAAGAGGCCGCGGCCGCCACTTCCTGACCCGCGCGAACCGAACCGGTCACCGACACCATCGCCGGAGTGTCGTGCTCGACCATGGCCCGACCGGTGTCGCGGTCGCCGCAGATGACGTTGAGCACTCCCGCCGGCAGGTACTCCGCGGCGATCTCCGCGAGGCGGGTGGTGGAGGCGGGTGTCGTGTCGCTCGGTTTCAACACCACGGTGTTGCCTGCCGCGAGCGCGGGAGCGAATTTCCAGACGGCCATCATCATCGGGTAGTTCCACGGCGCCACCTGGGCGCACACGCCGACCGGCTCGCGCCGGATCATCGAGGTCATGCCAGCCATGTACTCAGCGGCCGCGCGACCCTCGAGGTGGCGCGCCGCGCCGGCGAAGAACCGGATCTGGTCGACCATCGGTCCGATCTCCTCGCCGCGGTGGACGGCGTACGGCTTTCCACAGTTCTTCGATTCGATCGACATGAGCTCGTCGCCGTGCGCCTCGACGGCGTCCGCGATGCGGAGCAGCGCCAGAGCCCGCTCCGACGGCGTGGTGTCACGCCAAGTCTCGAAGGCAGCTTCGGCCGCACTCATCGCCCGATCGACGTCCGCGGGTCCGGACACCGCGGCACGCGCGTACTCCTCCCCCGTCGCCGGGTCCACTACCGGCGAGGTGCGACCGTCGGCGCTGTCGCACCACTCACCACCGATGAAGTTTCTGAAGGTGTCACCGCTTGAGCTGCTCATGGCTCGTTGTGTAGCAGACACCCGCATATGGCGGCGACGCTCAGTCGCCAACGACCACCCGGAGGATCAGACTGCTCTCGGTCCTCGCGACGCCGAGATCCGCGCGCAACCAACGGACCAGATCATCGAGGCCGTCGGCCCCTGCGCACTCCGCCACGACCGTGTAATCGGCTGCACCAGTCACATAGGCCGCGAACGCGACTTCGCTCCGCTCCGCGAGGCGGGCTTCGAACTCCTCGGCCGAGGCGCCGGGTGCGAGCGACAGATCGATCACCGCACGAAGGGAGCGACCCACCGCTCCGGGATCGATCACCGCGCGATATCCGGTGATCACTCCCTCGCGCTCCAGTCGTCGCACACGATCGGCTACCGAGGTCGGCGCGAGGTGCACACGCTCGCCGAGCTCCCTCCAGGACATCCGTCCGTCATGGGCAAGTTGAGACAGGATTCGTTGGTCAAGTGCGTCAACTTCCGTGGATTCCGGTGTCATACNCGAAGTTTGGCCCGGAATCGCCCAACATCCTCGGCACGTGGGNGCGCACACTTTGCGTATGACATCGTTCACCAGCGTCGGTGTTCCCACCGAAACGAAAACCGACGAGCATCGTGTCGCCCTCACCCCCGACGGCGTGGTNGAACTGACCGGACGCGGCGCGCGGGTGGCCGTGCAGAGCGGAGCGGGATCAGCGGCCGGCTTCGACGATGCGAGCTACAAAGCCGTCGGAGCGGAAATCGTCGCCAATGCAGCGGACGCTTGGTCATGCGACCTCGTCGTGAAAGTCAAGGAACCCCAGACCGACGAGTTCGCGCACCTTCGCCCCGACCTCACCCTGTTCACCTACCTCCATCTCGCGGCCTATCCCAAAGTCGCCGAGGCCCTCACCGCGTCGGGATGCACGGCCTTCGCGTACGAGACCGTCACCGATCAGCGGGGAGGTCTCCCGTTGCTCGCGCCGATGAGCGAGATCGCCGGCCGCCTCGCCACCCAAATGGGCGCGCAATTCCTCGCCGCTCATCACGGTGGGCGCGGCGTGCTCCTCGGTGGCTCGCCAGGGGTGCGTCCGGGGCGTGTTGTGGTCATCGGAGCCGGAAACGTCGGCTGGAACGCCGCGCGAATGGCCGCCGGACTCGAAGCCGAGGTCGTGGTCATCGATCGCGATTTGGATCGTCTCCGCTGGGTCGATCAGGTGTACCGCGGACGAGTCACCACCGCAGCTGCCAACCGAGGATCCATCGCCCGGGCGGTCGCGGAAGCCGATCTGGTCATCGGGGCGGTGCTCGTCGCTGGCGATCGAGCGCCGATCGTGGTCGATGAGCAGATGGTCGCGTCGATGCGACCGGGCTCGGTCATCGTCGACGTCGCTGTCGATCAGGGTGGGTGCATCGCGACCACTCGCGAGACCACGCACTCCGCGCCGACCTTCGTCGAGCACGACGTGATCCACTACGCGGTCGGCAACATGCCGGGCGCGGTCCCCCACACGTCGACACTCGCGCTCACCAACGCGACCCTCCCATTCATCGGGCGTCTCATCGATACCGAGGATCCGAGGGGCGAACTGCCCGAGGATCTGCGGGCCGGGTTGAACGTCAGCGACGGGCGAGTCGTCAACGACATCGTCGCCTCCTCGCTCAACTGAGATCCGAGCGAGGCCGCCTCCTACGCTCGGCGAATGGACGGACTCCGACTCGGATACAACACCGGCTATTGGTCATCAGGCCCCCCAAGCGGAGCGCTCGAGGGAGTGCTCGAGGCAGATCGACTCGGTTTCGACTCGGTGTGGACCGCGGAGGCCTACGGCTCGGACGCGCTCACGCCGCTCGCTTGGTGGGGGTCTCGCACCGAGCGGATCCGGCTCGGCACCGCAATTATGCAGATGTCGGCGCGCACGCCGGCGGCCACGGCCATGGCCGCGATCACCCTCGATCACCTGTCCGGAGGACGGTTCATCCTCGGCATCGGCGCCTCCGGCCCCCAGGTGGTCGAGGGCTGGTACGGACGCCCCTACCCGCGACCGCTCGAGCGCACCCGCGAGTACGTCACGATCCTTCGAGACATCATCGCCCGAGAGGGCCCCGTTGAGTTCCACGGTCGTCATCACGACCTGCCGTACAGCGGCGCCGACGGCACCGGACTCGGTAAAGCCTTGAAATCGACAGTTCATCCGCTCCGGAATCACATTCCGATCTTCCTCGCGGCCGAAGGACCGAAGAACGTGGCGCTCTCCGCAGAGATCTGCGACGGATGGCTCCCGCTCTTCTTCTCCCCTCGAGAGGACGCCTTCTACCGGCAGTGCCTCGAGGACGGCTTCGCAGCGTCAGGGAACAGTGANCGGAAAGAGGGCTTCGAGGTCGCGGCGACCGTGACCGTCATCCCCGGTGACGATGTCGAGGCCTGCGCTGACCTCGTCCGCCCCNTCCTCGCGCTTTACGCCGGCGGCATGGGCGCTCGGGGTGCGAATTTCCACTTCGAAGTGTTCGCGAGAATGGGTTACGAATCGGTCGCCGAGGAGGTTCAGGCGCTTTACCTTGAGGGTCGCAAAGAGGAAGCCGCGCGAGCGATCCCACTCGAGATGGTCGAAGATGTCGCCCTCGTCGGACCGATCGACAAGATCCGATCGGAGATCCCACGATGGCGCGAGTCGTGCCTCACGACGGTGCTCCTCAGCGGCCCGGCCTCATCGCTCCCGTCGATGGCCGCGCTCTTCGATGGCTGACCGCCGGTCGCTCACCTCGTCAGTCGCAGCAGGAGTCGCGCCAACCGCACGACCGACAACGGAAGTGCGCGTGCTCCGGAGCCATATCGCCACCGCACTGGGGACAGTCGGCGAACGTTCCGAGCGGAGAACGACAGGTGGCAGCCGGCTGGGTGGTGCTCTGACCCTCCGAGTTCTCCATGCGTCAATGCTGGCAGACACGAACGTTTGATCTGAGGATTCCGCGGAGGGCGCTGGGGCATCGAGCG
>JGI10211J34971_10000206_pt1 | contig 46134 bp, 39 predicted proteins | sample Etolagsediment_FD_34971 | JGI IMG/M metagenome (IMG submission 34971) | reverse complement strand
CCCTCTTGAGACTCTTCTGCCCAATTACTAGTACCATCAAGCTTAGACTTTGTTTTTTTAGTTTCCGCAGTAACCTCTAAATCAATTACTGGTTTATAGTTACCTTTTGCTTCCTCAATATATGTTTTGAAAGCTTCATTATTATTTTTAATTGCCTCTAACTCAGGGTTTACAACTAACAGATCTTGAATCGCATCTTGTAAAGTAGTTGCATGTAAAGCACAAGTTGATGACAACAACAACGCCGATAAAACTTTTGATAATTTAAACTTTTTCATAACATATCCTTTCTTTCAATATGGTATAGTATACAAAAAATGTGTTAAAATTGTGTTGTATAATTTATTTTTAACACATTTTTTTAAATTAAACAATTAGATAATTTATTTAATGAAACACAATTTTAACACATTTTTTATATAGTATATCAATCTATTCACTAGAAGTAATTAGTAAAAGGTAGTAATTATGATAAATACAAATAGATTAAAAGATGTTTTAAAAGTAGTAAGAGTTTTATATATTGATAATAAAAATGATATACCTCAAACTATACAAAACACATTAAAAATATTTTTCAAAGATATTTATTATACAAATAACTTTGATGAAGCTATGACTATATATAATGAGAAACATCCTGATATTATTATCAGTGAAGCTTACACAAATGATGGTAGAACTATACTCCCTTTATTACAAAATATTAGAGAGTATAATTACCTTATCCCTATCATTATAACTACTTCACATAAAGAGGAAAAAACACTTTTTGATGCTATTAGGCTACAACCTGTAGATTTTTTAGTGAAACCATTAAGTGTAAATAACTTTATATATCCTTTGAATAAAGCTGCAAAACATATTTTAAATCATGGAAATATTGTCGTACCATTATGTAAAGATTCTAGATATAATTATATTGATAAAACTGTTAATGTAAATCAAAATAATATTGCTCTTACAAAAAATGAATCAAGATTTTTAGAACTTTTACTTGCAAATGATGGCAAGTTAGTACCTAAAGATGAAATTGAATTTTATATTTGGGGAGAGGAGTATGTTTCTGAATCTGCTTTTAAATCATTGTTAAAAAGACTCCGGGATAAAATAGGAAATAACATTATTAAAAATAATCCTGGTATAGGATATTCACTAAACTCTCATTAAACTATTCTATTTATTACAATAAAAAAAGCCTCATATTTTCATATGAGGCTTTTTTTATTGAGATATAGTTTAAAATTAAACTATATCTACATCTATATCTTCATCAATCAATAACTGTAAAGATGTATCAGCAGCACCTGTATATGCAACAAATCCATCTGCATCAGGAGAACCATCTCCAACAGCAACCCAATCATTTGAAAGATTAATTGTATCACCATCATCACTATCCGCTGTGATTTTTAATGTTTTATCATCATCTGTCATAGCAATAAAATCCTCTATAGATAGATTTGATAAAATATGTGTACCTTCTGATAAATTAATTTCATCTAAAGAATCAGGGTTTGATACACTATCTCCATTTTCATTTTCAAAATCATTTGCTTGATCTAGTAATGTAGCCATATCAATTTCACCTTGTGAAGTACTATCAAAAGTCAAGACCTCTTTAGTTTCTGTACCAACTATTTCAAAGTTATCTATAGACCAAGCCTCAGTATATTTACCAGAATTTATTGTGAATTCAGACTGTAGTTCTACAGTAAATTCACCATCTTCTGGAACTGTCATATCAAAAGAAATACCTTTTGTTTCATTACCAGATGCATGGTATATCTCATGATAAACTTCATCCCCATTACTATCTACTACATTAACTACAAAGAAATCATGGTATTCCCATCCACCATTCCAATCCAATATTCCACTACCACCATAGACACTTAAATCAAAATTAACTGTTACCTCTTCACCTGCACTACCATCTAAGTTAAATGTTTGAGATGCTACATCTGAATCTTGACTAAACCAACCTAAAATACCATTTGGTGTTTGTCCACCTTTTTTACCAGATTCATTTCCATCTATATCCCAATTTTCATTATTAGAACCATCAAATGTTTGTAATGCAACTCCACCAACTAATGTAGAAACAATTCCTGTTATATTATTTACATTCACAGTAACAGTTTGTGTTGTTTCATTCCCTGCTGTATCTGTAGCAGTTACAACAACAGAATAAGAACTTTGAGTTTCATAATCTAAAGTAGAAGGTAAACTCAAGTTACCATCACTATCTAATACAAATTCACTACTTGATGGAATAGATAATGTTACATTACCACTCATAGTATCTGTAGCTAATATCTCACCAAAATTTACATTACTTAAGGTTTCATTTACGCCTGTTTGTATATTACTTGTATCTATAGCTGGACCTTCTGTATCTATAACTAATGGACTAAATGTAGTATAAGCTTCATTTCCTGCATCATCATTTACTATTACAGTATATGTATATGTTCCATCAGCCAATGCATTATCTGGTGCAAATGTCCATTTATTTGTTACGGAATTATAAGAAAGTTCTCCCTCTGCACTATTATCAATCACCCATAAACCATCTACTGATGAACGAGCTGCTTGCGCTTGAAGAACAGAAGAACCATTAATAACTCTTACATTTAAAGCATCATCAGCTATATTTCCAAGATTTAAAGTAGGTAAAGCTACATTAGTGATATTATCACTATCAGAAACTCCACTATCCATAGATGCAGGTAAATCAATTGTAGGAATATCTACAAAGTCATCATCTACATTTATTGTAACTGTTGTTGTATCTTCTAGAGTACCATCAGATACTGTAATACCTAAATCGAATGTTCTGTCATTTACATGACTTGCAGCAACTTCTTGCTCACCAAGTTGAGTTAATGTAATCTCTCCATCACTGTTGATTTCAAAATACCCTTCACTGTTACCACTCGTTATAGTATAAGTTAAATTTGAACTATCAACATCTGAAGCATTTACATCAGCTAAAATAGTATCATCAGTTACAATTCCATCGATAACATTATTTTCAGTGATAGTAGTACCATCACCTACAACAGTTCCGATAACTGGTGCATCATTAGTTCCTTGAATTGTGATAGTTACAGTTTGTTCAGTACCATCTATTGATTTTACGACAAATTTTTCAATAACTTGTTCATCACCCAAGGCTTGTATCTCTGCAGCATTATTGGCATGATCTAAATAATAACTCCATTTACTAGTTGCAGGGTCCATTAGAAGAACACCTAGTGCGGTTGCATTAGTTGAATTTGCACTATCATATGTTACTGTTGATTGATATGCTTCTTCTCCCGCGTCCAAATCAGTTATAGTAAGTTGACCATCTATAGTCCAAGTGTCGTCTTCATGAATATTTCCTGTGTTATCTCCACTAAGACTAGCTACATCATTAGTACCTTCAACTTTTACAGTAAACCATTGTGTTTCTGAAATTGAACTTTCGTTTAATCCATCTGTTCCATCATATCCCATTTGATCATCTGCAAAATATTTTAATTTAATCTCTAGTATATCTGCTGGATTACCATCTAGCTCTCCAGATAATGCATCAAATTTTCCGATAATTTCAAACTCACCTCCGTCAACTTGGATAGAACTAATTGAAATATCATCAGCACTTACACCCGCAGGTAATTTAACTTGTACAAATACGGCAGAAAGATTTCCTTCCCCATCAATATAAGTAACTGGTCCAAACAATTCATATCCACCCGCTGTATCAACTTCTCCCATATTAGAGATAGATTCAATACTGAAAATATGAGTATCATTCATATCATCATCTACAACTTCAAAAGCTTCTCTTATAACTGTAGTTTCTGGTTCAGTAGAAGGTAATAAATCAGCATCTGCTTCAGAAACCATATAAACTTTATCTGTAGTTACAATTGGTTGATCATTTGTACCTGTAACAGTTAATGTCATAAAACCTTCAGCACTTTCATTTTCTTCATTTTGCCCATCATAAATATCATAAGTATTATCACTATCATCTATAGCTTTATATCTAAATACAATAGTTGCTGTTTCACCTGCTGCCAATGCACTAAAATCTCCCTCTAGTGCAAAATCAACATGACTAGAGTTAGGATTATCTTGTGCACTTTCAATTAAATTTGATAGTGTAATACTATTAAGTGTAATTGGCATTTCTGTATGTGGTCCAGAATGTGGAGTATGTCCCTCACCTCCTGATTCTTGTCCATTTTGACTACCACCTTTTAGGTCTTCAGAGAACACAACAACTTTAATTTGATATGTTTGTCCACCATCATCACTTCTATTTGCATCATCTTCAACATAATCAATTCCAGATTTTATATATTCAATTTCTGATTTACCTAAAAATGCATCTTTATAAGCTTGAATATTTTGAGCAACTAAAGCAGGATCTTCTCTATCTTCAGGGTTCATCATACTAAGAACATATCTATCAATTACATCTTCTGGTTTTGCATTATTTAAACTTCCACCCATATCTTTTAAAACAAAGTCATGAGTATCACTTAAATCTTCATCAGTTACAAACAATCTTCCTTGTAACAGATTTAATCCTTCTGTATCACCACCAGGTAAAGTAGATGTTTCATAATAATCATCACCAACAAATGGAGTATTAATATCATATGTTAAACTTGAAATAACTGGCTGATCATTTGTACCTGTAATAGTTACAGATGCTGTTTTCATTTCTGAAAATGAAGACTCATTATGCCCATCAAAACCACTTAATCCATTATCATCAACTGCAAAATACTTAAATGTTATTGTTACATTTTCATTAGCTGCCAATGAACTAAAATCCCCTGATAGTGTAAAGTCTGCAGAACTTGCGCCATTGTTGTTCATAATTAAACTAGATAAACTAGAAGCTATCTCTTGTAAATTTACGCTTGCATCTGTAGAACTTAACTGTACAACAACACCACTTACTACAGCTGTAACTGTAACAGGACTATATAAATTGTAGTTTCCAAAGAAAAATGTATGTGTATCATTTACATCATCATCTGTTGCTACTAATGTACCTGTGAATGAATTGATAATTTCATCGTTTGTTTTATTACCATCGCCATTTGTATCAATTGCATCATCACCTGTTTCATCATGTGTTTCAAAAATAGGTTGTGTACCATCTGCAACATCAAGACCAAGTTGATTACTATATAAGTCTGTATTTGTAATTGTAGTGATCGCTGCACCACCACTTAAAAGACCTTGTGTATCACTAGAATCTTCAAAATCGTATGAAGCAAGAGAACTAAAAGCATCTCTAAAGTCTATATTATCAATGTAACCATCAATACTATCAACTCCTCCAATAATCATTGTAGCATCTGCTAAATCTGGCATCATACCATCAACAACAACGCTTGATGCCTCTTCACCATTTACAAATAATGTTAACACACCATGTTTTAATACATAAGATATATCATACCACTGATTTGCATTAATATCATATGTTAATGTATATTCATTACTTGTGTTTGTATCCATTGTAAAGACTAGTTGATTATTATGTATCTCAATAGTTGGAGCATCTGTTTCTCCTCCTCTTTGCATAATAGTACCATCATCCAAATTATCTAATTTTAATGAAAAATTCATTTTAAATCTTTGTGGCACTAACTCTAAATTTTCAACAGTCATAGCAGCACCTTCAGATAATGCTAGAACATTATAACTTACTGGTACACTATCAAATGTAACATCTTCTACAATTGGTTGATCATTTGTTCCCGTAATTGTTATAGTTACAAGTTTTTCTTCTGATAATGATGGTTCATTATTTTCATCACCGCTTTGTCCAAATCCTTGTTTATCATTTGCAACATAAGCAAATGTTACTGTTGCTGTTTCACCTGCACCTAATGCATTGAAGTTACCTTCTAATTTGAAATCCACTTCACTATCTTCTGCATTATTATTCATTAAAACAAGTTTTGTAACATCAAGACTTGAAACATTAACATCAGTAGAATCAATCATCATTTTAACAGTATTACTACCATGATGTGGACCTTTTTGGAAAAATTCAACATTATCAAATCTAATATCTCCTTGATCACCATGAGGTCCTGGTCCACCAGTACCTTGTCCATAATAATCACTTGCTGTATAATTTCTTACATTAAATACATGAGTATCATTTACATCATCATCTGTTGCNACTAGTNTTCCAAAAACAGCTGTAGTTACATCANCTTGTGTATCATCTTCACCATTGTAATACCATTTGTTATCTCTTGATTCATAGATTGTATCATCTACTCCCATTACTACATCTTGTACTACTGGTTGGTCGTTTGTTCCTGTTACTGTGATTGATACTGTTTTATATTCTGATTGATTAGGTTCTTCACTTCCTGATGAACTATCTGTCGCATAATATTTAAATGTTACTGTTGCTGTTTCACCTGCTGCTAATGCATCAAAGTTCCCTACTAAATAAAACTCTGTATCATTATCTGTCCCATTATCACTTGAAAGTAATATTGCATCCACTGTTACATCTTCTGCATTGATATCTGAAGATGTAAATGCAACATCTACTTTTCCTGTTCCACCCCACAAATAACCATTTGTATCATAATTTACATTTTCTACAATTTGAGTATTTGGATTTTGTGATGCTGTCATATCTGCCAATCCAAATGTATGTGTATCATTTACATCATCATCTGTTGCTACTAATGTACCTTTTATCCAATTTTTATATTCATCATTAAGACCGATTCCACCATCTTGATCTGGGTTGTAAAATGGAAATACATGTGTCCAGTTATCCCATGGATTCTCATCATGTGTTTCATAAATTACATCATCACCTTCTCCCATTACTACATCTTGTACTACTGGTTGGTCGTTTGTTCCTGTTACTGTTACTGTAATAGTTTTTGGTTCAGAAATAGAACTTTCGTTGATACCATCTGTTCCATCAAATCCTCTCATATCATCTGCAACATATTGAAATGTTACTGTTGCTGTTTCACCTGCTGCTAATTCATTAAAATCACCTACAATAGAGTATTCCCATTCTTGAGTAGCTTCATTAAAAATAATAGAAACAGTTACATCACCAGCATCAATACCAGCTCCTGCTGGATCATCAATAACCAAACTATCATCAACAACTCTAAACTCATGTGTATTCATCACATCATCATCTGCAACACTTAATACCCCTGTAAAAGAATTAGGTTCTTCATCTTGTGTATCGTCAACACCTAAAATATCTTCACTATAATGTGTCTCATAAATAATATTTTGATTAGGAACTTCTCTAGTTAAAACTTCACCTTCTACAGTAATAGGATTATTAGTAGTAAGTGTTAAAGTTACATCACCCGTATAAGTTCCCAGATCACTTAAGTCATTGAAGTTATTTACTAACTCAGTTTCACTTAGATTATAATCACTAACTGCAACAATATAGTTTCCAGGTTCTAATGTTATTTGGATTATAGAATTACTATAATGCCCAGCAGCTGTCCAACCATCATCATCATACGCAATAAGATCATCAGTACTAATATCACCATCATTTCTTAACAAATACATATTTGGATCCATAGTAGGACCATCAGTTGTAATTGTTATAGTTGTAGGTTCAGTTACAGTAAAGTAAGTGTAACCAATTGTTTCACCCTCTTCTGTAGTAATATTATGTGTTTGTTCAGCAACATATTCTATCTCTATATTTAAATTTATAGCCTCAACAACTGGAATATCATTTGTACCTGTTACTGTAAATGATACTGTCGCAGGAGTACTTGATAAACCACCTAAATCAGTTGCTATATAATCAAATGTAACTGTAGCAATTTCTCCATCAGATAAATCATTGAAATCTCCACTTATAGTATAAGTACCATCAGGATTTACTACAGCAGTTACTGAATCTTCAATAAGTGTAATCACACCATTTGTATCTGTAACACTTAATGTACCAGCAACCATACTAAAAGTATGTGTATCTGCAAAATTTGGATCACTCGCAACAAGTTGACCTGTAATTACATTTAACTCCCCAGCACCTTCAATACCTTGAATCTCATTTTGTACAAGAAAAACATCAGAAACAACTGGTGCCTCATTTGCTTCACCGTTGATATCAAAAGTATTAAGAACACCAGCAGCTCTTAACTGATCACTATCATCAGCAGCACTTCTACTTGGATCAATATTTGGATTGTCATCTGCAAAAGATCTATTTTGACCTATAGTTGCACCAGCAGCCGTTGCTTCAAGAGCACCTAATAAGTCTCCCATATTAGATACAAGCATCTCTTCACCATTAATATCTAAAAGTAATTGAGTTATTACATCACCTGCTGTATATAAAGAAGCTAACCCTTCTAGTACCACATCATATGTCGAACCATCAGCATCTGTAACTTGTAAAATAACATCTGTCTCATTATCTGCAATTAAAACCTGATATGATGAACCCTCATCAACAGAAACTTTAAGTTTATCACCAGATTCTATTTTAATTGTTTGCGCCTGACTGAAGTTTTGAACAACTCCATCACCAATTTGTACATTTAACATAATTAACTCCTTCTGTTTTTTCTTATACAAATTGTAACAGAAGAGGAGTTTCTTAAAAGTTTCTTTTTGATTAATTTATAAAATTTTTTATTATATAAAAATAAAGTGTAGTAAATTAGTGTGGTAAATTAAATTTTTGAACAGAATATTCTCCATCTTCATCAAAACAACAATAATATAGAAGATCTTTTTTTATACTCAAGCCAGCTAAATATCTCAATGCAATATTAGATTGAAGTGATGCTATATTCATTACAATAGGTGCTGTAATTCCATCTGGTTTTCTGTCTGAAATGTTGAAAACACTTTCAAAAGAAGCTTTATCAAAAAAACAAACTTGACCATGAAATGACTCAACACTTCCATATAACCACGGTATATTTTTATCTTTTGAAAACCTATTGATTTGGGCTCGTATTGGCAAGTTATCTGTAGCATCAATAATCAAATCATAATCTTCATTTGTAATACAAAATGTTTCAAAGTTCATTTCAAAACTATTCACTTCTACGAAAGGAGACCTACTTTGTACAAGTTCTTTCAGAACATCACATTTTGGTTTTCCCTCATCACCAACTTTAAATCCTATTTGTCTATGTATATTGTGAACACTAATCTCATCAAAATCAACTAAATCAATATACCCTATTCCACTACTTCCAAGGGCAATAGCTAAACTACAACCTAATCCACCACAACCTATAATGGCTATTTTTTTATTTTGTAAACTTTGTTGAGTGTTTTCACCCCAAAGTTGAATTTGTCTGTTAAAATAGTTATTAAAATCTTCCATATCATACCACCTATTTATTTTAGTCTAATTCTAACAATTTTTAACTTTTTTTGACTTAATTATGATAAAATAAACTCATGACAGATTTAAATATTAAAATAGAAGAACTTATTGAAAACAATGCTGAAGATTTTCAGATAGCCAAGCTTATAAAATGTGAGATTAAAGAGTATTTAAACTCTTTGGATAAAATATATGAACAGTCTAGTGGTAAAGATTTTTTCGTAAAACATACAAAAATGATAGATGGTTTTATCATGGTAATCTACAAATACCTTTTACGAAAACATTTTGGAATATACCTTCCAATGTCAAACTCAATACCTATGACTATAATAGCCTTAGGAAGTTTTGGTAGAGAACAGCTGTGTGTTTATAGTGATATTGATATTATGATTTTATATGATGATGTACAAGGATTTAATCTAAAACCAATTATGGAAGAGTTTATGACTCTATCTTGGGATAGTGGACTTAAACTAGGTTCTAGGGTACATGAGATCAATGAGATTGAAGAAGCTGTAAAAACAGATGTGACGATAAAAACATCTATTTTAGAATCACGACTTATCTATGGTTCAAAACACTTGTGGTATAAATTTCAAGGGAAACTTAATAATATTAGACACTATAAACAAAAAGAATTTGTATTAGAAAAACTACAAGAGCATACAGAGAGACTAGAAAAGTATCCATTAATCATGCAACCAAATATTAAAGATGGATATGGAGGTATGAGAGAATCAAATATGTTATTTTGGCTTGCAAATATCACTTATGGTGTTTCTAGTACAAAAAATTTAATCGGTGTATTATTTAGTGAAGATGAATATAAAAAATATAGAATAGCATTAGAATATATTTTTAAAACAAGAAATGCCCTACATCTATGTGCAAAGAAAAAATTAGATACTATCACTTTTGATATTTTGCCTGATATAAGTACAAAATTAGGATTTGAAAATACTTCTAAGCTCACAAAAGATAGACAATGTATGTCTAAAATTTTTGACTCACTTCATACAATCCATCATTTTACATCAGTAATGATACGGAAAATTTCACGACGATACTTGTATGATCCAAAAAATCTGAATTATATCTATCAACATCGAATTAAAAAAGACAGGTATCTTTGTAAAAATACTTTATATACTACATATGCCACAAAACCAAAAATATTAAATCAATTTTTAAAAGAGTTAATAACTTTACCAAACTATGTAGATAATTTTGATATCTCGTACATACATTATAGTTCAAAGACAATAGTAGAAAACAAAATAAACAGTACTACAAAAAAACTCATTACTACACTATTGCAAAGAGAAAATTTATTTCCTATCATAGATTTACTATATAAGGCTGGTTTACTACCTACTATTATTCCAACTTTTAAAAAAATTATAAATCAACCTCAGTTTGATGGTTATCACAAACACCCTGTAGATATTCATAGTATCCAAACTTTATATTATATACAAAATATTAAAGATCCATTTGTATTAAAAATGTATGAAAAACAAACTTATAATCAAAGATATCTTGTAAAACTAGCAGCACTTTTTCATGACTGTGGAAAAGGAAGAGGGAAAGACCATCATATAGTAGGTCAAAATCTATTTAAAAAATTTGCTAAATCTTTAAATATAGAAGATGAAAATATCAATATAGTATCTACACTTATTCGATATCATAATATGATGACAAAAGTTGCTACAACAGAAGATATCTATTCTCAAAATACTATACTTGCATTTACAGGTATTATTCAAACAAAAGAAATATTAGAACTACTTTTTATTATGACTTATGCTGATATTAACTCTGTTGACTCAAAACTCTATAAAAGTTCTACTGCATCATTATTGAAAGAATTATATTTACAAACTATACCAGCTTATGACAATAAAGAGTTATTAAAAGTAAGTAGTAGACGGGCTGCAAAAGAAAATACTATTAAAAATAGTAAAACCTTTAATACCTTGCCAAGGATGACTCAAAAGAAAATACTCAACATAGAATCAAATCAACTTTTCTTAAAATATAAAGCTGAAGATATTATTAAAATAGGAACACGAGCTTTAGATGTAAAAGGATATGATTTTAGACTTTTTGCTCAAGAGAATCTTAAAATAAGAATTACAAGAGTATTACCTTTAAACTTAGGTTACTTACTAGGAAAATTACAGTTTTTAAATATCAATTCAATGGGTATTTACAAACTATTTGATGAAAAGAAATTTTTTGAAATAATTTTTGATGAACATTTAGATCAAGATGATATACCATATGTTGAAGAGATTATAGAAGACTCATTTGATATGTTAAAAACTATAACATTAAAAAAACCAACTATATCTAAAGATGAAATTTATATAAACTGTGATCATACAGATGAGTTAGCCCAATTCAATATACACACAAAAGATCAAAAAGGTCTATTTAGCTATATCGCTAGAGTTTTTGATGAATTTGATATAGAGATACATAGTGCCAAAATTCAGTCAAATAAAGGTAAAGTAAATGATATGTTACTTATCTCTAAAAATGGTAATTTTTGTGCCAATAAAGATAAAATAGTTGATGTATTAACACAATAGTTTTTTAGTATCTAAAGGAGGGAAAGAGATGGAAATACATGACTTTTTTTTAACACTTTTTCTTATCCTTATTGTTGCTAGATTTTTAGGCGAGTTATTTGCACGATATGGAATTCCCTCTGTTCTTGGTGAACTATTTGCAGGTATTTTACTGGGTTCATCAGTATTTAATCTCATTCAACCAAATGATATACTCAAAATACTTGCTGAGATTGGTATTATTTTACTACTGTTTGAAGTAGGTTTAGAAACAGATTTTAAAAGATTAAAAAATGCTGGTATGAAGTCTTTTGTTGTTGCAATACTTGGGGTATGTTTACCATTTGTTTTTGGTTTACTGCTTGCTTTATTTGTTTTTAAACTAGACTTTACAATCTCACTATTTATAGCTGGAACATTAACAGCTACTAGCATTGGTATTACACTAAGAGTATTAAAAGATATTCATATGGAAAATACAAATATTGCACAAATCGTTATAGGTGCTGCTGTAATTGATGATATTATTGGTATTATCTTACTTGTATTTATCTATGATTATTCTATATCACATGAGACAAGTTTTGATCATACATTATCAGTAACAGCTATGATTTTTATGTTTTTAATCTTAGCTCCTATTTTAGCTAAACTATTATCCTTTATGATTCATAAATACCATCAAAAACATTTAGTACCAGGCTATTTTCCTACTATTATTATCTCTTTAATTCTACTTTTTGCATACCTCTCTCATCTTGTGGGTGCACCTGCTATTTTAGGCTCATTTGCAGCAGGTGTAGCACTTTCACGAAGATTTTTTCTCCCATTTGGTGCGATGCTTGGGACTAATGAAAAGCTACTTCATGAAGTAAAAAGAGATATGACACCTATTATTCAAATGTTTACTCCAATATTTTTTGTTATGGTAGGGCTTTCTGTTGATTTGACAATTATTGATTTTACATCTTTAACTTTTTGGACTATGAGTATCTCTTTCATATTATTAGCATTTATTACTAAATTTATTGCTGCGTTTTTTATATATCAAAAATGCTTTATGAACAACGCTATTATCGGTATGTCTATGATTCCAAGAGGAGAAGTTGGATTAATATTTGCAGAGATGGGTAGAATTAATGGGGCTTTACCAAATGATATTTATGCTATGCTTATATTTGTAATTGTTATTACAACTGTGGTTCCTCCATTTTTATTAAAAAAACATTTTAAGGCTGAATGTGTATAGCGTACAATATGAAATATATATTAATAGATTAGAGAATATCATTGAAAGAATTTTTCACTCTTTAGATACTATCAATCCTACAAGTATAAAAGTAAAATATATAGGAAAAAGAAATTTTGATGATGAGAGTATTGATCAGTATTGTTTTAAATTTGAAAAGATGAATTCACAACATTTATGGTTTGAACTTTTAATCCCAACCAATAATCACACACCACACGATATTGATTTAAATACATTCTCAAATCAAATTATTTACAAATATAACCTTGAAAATATAGCAAACTATATCTCCACATCTAGCTCTCAAAATACCTCTGATACTTGTCATTTTGAAAAAGAATATATTTTTGAGGTTACATGTCAGTCAGACAATCAAGAAACTAATGTAATTTATGTAAATATGGAGCCAAATAACTTTTTTAACTAATAGGAGTCTTTTTTTGAAGTACTAAAACTTATTAACTCTTCACTATATACAATATTCTCTGGCAATAAAGCTAAACACTCTTTTAAAACCATTGTTGTACAATAAGCATCACTATAAGCCCTATGATGATTTTCATCTTCTATATTCAAATGTTCTTTTAAATACTTCAATCCATATCTATCCGTATCTATCAACTTTTCCGATAAATCAATAGTACATAATCTTCTATTACAAAGTTCACCTAAATCATATTTTTTCATACTGTCACTGATAAACTTATAATCAAAAGCTATTGCATGTGCTACAAAAATATCATCTTCTAAAAATATTTTAAACTCTTCTAGTACAGTTTTTAAATTTGGTGCATCATATGTCATTTCTGGAATAATTCCTGTTAATTCCTGAATCTTTCTTGGTATTTCTTGTGTATTTATAAGAGATTCATATTTTTCGATTATTTGATTATTTTTAAATTTAAGAGCACCGATTTCAATAATTTGACCATCTCTTGCATTTCCTGCTGTTGTCTCAATATCTACAATACAAAATGTTTGATCTTCAATTTTTGTAGTAGCGGTTTTTAAACTTACCTCTTTATCAGTAAAATGTAGTGGTAAACCATTTAAAAGCAATAACTCTTTTTCTAATTCAACATTATCAAAAAAAGTATCACTTTTTTTTAAGATAGCATTAAATTCTTCTATAGTTAAAGGTGACTTTTTAAGTTTATTTACAAGTTTATTAAGATAATTCATTGGCTTTATTTATGAAGTTTATGATTTTTTGTTTATCTTTTTTCCCTTTGGCTAACTCAACACCACTACTTACATCTACCCCATAAAAGTTATAACCTTTAAGTTCTTCTAAATTCTCACTATTTAAGCCACCAGCTATTATAAGTTTGGAACAATCAACACCTTCAAACCATTCTAGCGCAATTCTTTTACCCTCACCTCCATAGCTTTCAACAAAAGCATCTACTAAGTAGTATGTATCTGAAGTGAGATTTACAATATCTTGTTTTTTTTGTGCTCTTATAACTTCTATATATTTAGATTGAAGATGTTTTTTAAATCTTTCATCTATATCAAAGTGTGCTTGGACTATATCAATTCTTGTTTGTCTTACTATAAAATCTATTTTTGCTGGTATCTCATTGACAAATAATCCCACACTCTGTACAAACGGAGGAAGTTTACTAATAATCTTTTTTGCACTTTCTGGTTTTATATATCGTGGTGACTTTTCATAAAATACAAATCCTAAAGCATCAGCTCCAGCATCAACTGCAGCTAACGCATCTTCTAGATTTGTAATACCACAAATTTTAATTCTCATAATAATCTTAGATTTGTAAACTTTTTATAGCTGTACTATAATCATCTGCACCATATACATAGCTTCCTGCTACTACTACATCTACCCCTGCATCTTTTAATGCTTGGATATTTTTGTCATTTACTCCACCATCAACTTCTATTAAACAATTTGGATTTCTTTTGTTTATAAGCTCTTTTAATTTTGCCGCTTTTTCTATAACTGACGGGATAAACTTTTGTCCACCAAATCCTGGATTCACTGACATTAGAAGTACCATATCTAAATCTTCCAATAAGTACTCTATAGCTTGTGGTGGTGTATGTGGGTTTAAAGTAATAGCTGGTTTTATACCATAATCTCTTATTTTTTGAATAAGTCTATGTGGATGTTTCTCCTCTTCTATATGAAAAGATATATATTCAGGTTTTAATGGGGCAAATAAATCTACAAAAAAACTATTATTTTCAACCATTAAATGTATATCAAGAGGCTTGCTAGATACTTTAGCAACTGAACTTACAACAACAGGTCCTATTGTAAGATTTGGTACAAAGTGACCATCCATAACATCTACATGAACTAAATCACAACCACCATCACAGATGGCTATTATCTCTTCATTTAACTTTCCAAAATCTGCACTTAATATGCTTGGAGCTACTTGCATTTACTATCCTATTATTAAAATTATTCAGATTATAGCAAAGTTATCTGTTTTATTTTATTAAGTAAAAATACCCATTTTTTTTAAGTTTTGCTATAATTATACAATTATGATGGAGGTATTGTTTTATGTTTTACACAAAAAGTATTCAAGAGACCATGAGTGATTTAAATTGTACTCTAGGAGGACTTACTTCTAGTGAAGCTATTATAAGAAACAAACAATATGGATTAAACTTACTTCCAAGTGCAAAAAAAAGTACTATATTTGATATTTTTATTGAACAATTTAAAAGTCCAATCATATATATTCTACTTATCGCTGCTATTATCTCTTTTAGTATAAATGAGTTTACTGATGCTGGCTTTATTATGGCTGTTTTACTTATCAATGCACTTATAGGAACCTTTCAAGAGTATAATGCAGGACTAAAAGCTGATACACTTAAAAAAGTTCTAAAAACTTATGTTATTGTATTAAGAGACAATAAACATCTCAAAATACTTAGTGAAGATTTAACAATAGGAGATATTGTTTTCTTTGAGTCAGGAATAAAAGTACCTGCAGATATAAGACTTATATCAACCACTGATTTACAAGTAAATGAATCACTCCTTACTGGTGAATCTATAGAAATAACTAAAGATGCAAACTTCATATCAAGTAATATAAATATACCCATCGGTGATAGACAAAATATGTTATATGCAGGTTCTATAGTTACAAAAGGACGAGCAACAGGTATAGTTACAGACATAGGGGAACAAACAGAAGTTGGGAAAATAGCTACCCTTCTCTCCTCATCAAAAACAACTAAACCTCCTCTTCTAGTACGAATCGAACAATTTTCCATAAATATAGCAAAAATAATAGGTACTGTTGTTGTAATTATTATTTTTGTTGGTATTTACAATGAGATAGGTATAAAAGAGATATTCTTTCTTACTGTAGCAATTGCAGTATCAACTATTCCTGAGGGTTTACCAGTGGCTATAACTGTTGCATTAAGTGTTGCTAGTTCAGTTATGAGTAAAAGAAATGTAATCGTACGAAAACTCTCCGCAATTGAAGCTCTAGGTTCTTGTACATTAATAGCTAGTGATAAAACAGGAACAATGACTCAAAACGAATTAACAGTTGAGTATTTTATAACACCAAAAAAAGTTTCTACTGCAAAAGAACATATAGACAAATATGTACTCTTAGGTTCTTTACTGTGTAATGAAGTGAAAATTCAAAGCCAAAATGATTCTTTTACATTTTTAGGAGATCAAGTAGATGTAGCACTAGCAAAATATGCACTTAATATTGATAAATCACTTATCAACTTACATATCCAAAACAAAGCTATAGATAAACTTCCCTATGAACCTGTAAATAAATTTTCTGCAATGACATATAATATAGAAAATCAAAAACTTCATTTTATTAAAGGTTCTCCTGAAGTAATATTATCAAAATGTGATATTTCCAAAGATACTTATCATGAAATTATCACTCAAGTAGATTCATGGGCAGATAAAGGGTTTAGAAATATTGCATTAGCTTATAAAGAAAGTTTTGAAGATGATATTGCAACAACTGAATATAGATATCTTGGTTTTGCTGCTATTATAGATCCATTAAGAGAAGGTGTTAAAGATGCTGTAAAAACTACTTCACAAGCTGGTATAGAAGTAGTTATGATAACAGGGGATCATCCAAATACAGCATTTTTTATAGCAAAGGAATTAGGCATTGCCAAAAGTAAAGATGAAGTGATTGAAGCCCAAGAGATTTCTTATTGGTATGAAAATGGAGCACAAAAAGAATATATAGCACAAAAAAGAGTTTTTGCAAGAGTTTCACCCCAACAAAAACAAGTAATAGTAAAAACTTTTCAAGATTTAGGTCATTTTGTAGCTGTCACAGGAGATGGGGTCAATGATGCACCAGCTTTAAAATATGCAAATATTGGTATATCTATGGGTAAAAGTGGTACTGATGTAGCAAGAGAATCTAGTGATTTAATACTTACAGATGATTCTTTTAGCTCCATTGTAAATGGTATTGAAGAGGGACGAGTTGCCTATGATAATATAAGAAAAGTTATACACCTGCTTATATCAACAGGATTTGCAGAAATTGTACTTATCTTACTCTCTATTCTTTTATTCGTACCTATTCCACTTTTACCTGTTCAGTTATTATGGTTAAACTTAGTTACAAATGGTATTCAAGATGTAGCACTAGGTTTTGAAAAAGCTGAACCTGGCATTTTAAAAAGAAAAGCTAGAGACCCTAAAGAACCTATATTTAATAAAACAATGATTAGTAGAGTTGTTGTGGGTGGATTATATATGGGGATAACTGCATTTATGGTTTTTTATACTCTCTTACAATATGGATATAGTGAAGATATGGCTAGAAATATCACCCTACTTTTAATGGTTTTATTTGAAAATATTCATGTGTTTAATTCAAGAACAGAAAATCACTCTATTTTTAAAATTGACCATAGTAAAAATAAACTTTTATGGCTTTCTGTTATCTTTGCACAAGCTATACACATCCTATCAATGTATAATCCTTTTATGCAATCTATTCTTGATATTCAACCTGTTAGTTTTGAAGTATGGGGTATATTACTGTGCATTGCAATTGTTCTAACAGTAGTAATGGAAATAGAAAAAAAGATAAGATGTAGATAACTTAAAATGCTAAAACTCAAAAAACTCTATCAGACACAAGAAGGTAAAATATTACTACTAGGATTGTTATTACTTGCAATTTATATTATCAGTACTTTAAGTCTTTACCTCTTTTCTATAAAAGATGCTAATAATATTTTAGTAATGACAACAACAAATATTTTTTTTGGAAGAGCTGCTGGTATATCTTATGGTTATAATTCAAATTTTAGTGATTTGATTATTGTTATATACAATATAATCATTGAGTCTATTTTGGTTATGATAATATATCCACTATTTGTGTTAAGTTGGAATAAATCTTTAAAAATAAAATTTTTCCAAAATATGTTTTCAAAAATAAAAGAGCAAAAAAACAAATATCAAGATATGTTTGATAAATATGGAAGATATGGATTATTTATCTTTGTTTGGTTTCCTTTTTGGATGACAGGACCAGTGGTTGGAGCAATTATTGGTTTTCTTATTGGAATAAAACATTATCAAACTATTTTTATAGTTATTTTAGGAACATCTTTTGCTACTTTAGTTTGGACATACTTTTTAAAAGAGATGATATTAGTATTAAATAAGATAAGTTCAAATGGAGCACTCATAATATTTGTAATATTTATTCTTTTTACAATTATTATGAGAGTATTTAAATCAGAAAAATAATAATCTTTACTAATTACTTACTATATTTTTTAAAGAAAAAATATATAGCTAATAAAATAGCAGCTACAACAAAAGGTGCATAAGACTTAAATTCATCAATATATGTATATACAAGTTCTCCTAACATATAAGCAGAAAGCCCTACAATTAAAGACCAAACAATAGTAGCTACAAAATTAAATATCATAAACTTTTTATAGTCATACTTTGTAAGTCCCATAGCAAGTGGTATAAGTGTTTTGATACCATAAATATATTTTTGTAAAAATATAACCCAAGTACCATATTTTCTCATCATAAGATGAGATAAAGCTATCTTTCTTTTGTGCTTTTGCATCATTTGCTTTGCTTGATGTTTATTTTTTCTGGCAACAGTAAATAAAAACTGATCTCCAATAAAATTTGCTACTCCAGCTACAACCATAGCAATCACAATATTTAACTCTCCACTATAAGATAAAATACCTGCAACAACAAGTGCTACAAATCCTCCACCAAAAGAGTATAAAAAAAGTATAATATATCCCCAGTCTTTTATAAGTTCTTCCATAATTATAATACATCCTAAAAATTTTAATGGATTCTAACCAAATTAGTTTTAATTTGTTATTTAATTAGCTATTAGCTATAATCACAAAAAATATAATCGAGGAATAAAATTATGATTTTTACAAAAGAAGAATTTAAAGCAAAAGTTGAAGAGATCCAAGCTCAATCTTGGTACAAAAACCCAATAGGTTTTGGTATCGCTAGAGTTGATAGAGGACAATTAAATAATGATAAAATATTACAAGCAACATACCCTGTAGTAAACTGGAATGAAAATTTTGGCTCAGCAGCTATATTTATGGATGCTTTTAAAGCTTCTGGAGTTGAAATAGATACGACAAAAAGTGAAGTTGTACTAGATATTACTGATGATTTTATCGTAAACTGTATTGAGTCATTTAGACCATATTTACCTGAAGCTAAAGGGGAAGATCATAAAAATGTACAACTTATCTCTACTCTTTCAGCACTTCCAAGAGAGTTAGGATTAACACCTGAGGATTTTAAAGTTGTGTTTATATTTGAAGATGCAAACCCTGCAAGTGTAGAATCTGCATATTTAAAATTATATGCTCTTTCAACAGGGAAAGCTGAACTTAGAAAGATTAACTTAAATGGTGCATTTGGATTGTTACATAATGTAGCTTGGTCAGATGGAAAACCTATCGAACTTGACTGGTTAAGAGCAAACGAATTAACATTAAAATTAACAGGTAAATACCCTGCAATTGATATGGTAGATAAATTCCCAAGATTTTTAAGTCATATTATTCCTGCAGATAACACAAGAATCCTTGATACATCAAAAGTAAGATTTGGTGCACAACTTGCAGCTGGAACTACGGTTATGCCAGGAGCTTCATATATCAACTTTAACGCTGGAACACTAGGTCCTGTTATGGTTGAGGGGAGAATCTCTTCAAGTGCAATCGTTGGAAGTGGTAGTGATGTTGGTGGAGGAGCTTCAATTCTTGGAGTTCTTTCAGGAACAGATGGAAATCCTATCTCTATAGGAGAAAACACACTTCTTGGTGCAAACTCAACTACTGGAATTCCTGTAGGTGATGGATGTATTGTTGATGGTGGATTATCTATATTTGCTGGAACAAAAATAGCAATCAGTGATGAGGAAATTGCGAAAATCAAAGAGGTGAATCCAGAAGCTAATTTAACAAACTTAATGAAAGCTGCTGATTTAGCTGGACTAAATGGTATTCACTTTAGACAAAACTCTCAAACAGGTCAATATATTGTTATGAGAAGCACAAGAGAAGTAAAACTTAATGACGAGTTACACTAAAACTCTTCTTTTATATCAACCACAAAATGGGTATTGCTACAATAGCGATACCCATTTTTTATATAATTTTATAAAAATAAACCTAGCCCATTATAAAAATATTCAAGGGGAACTTCTTGATATTGGAAGTGGGAGTGGAATATTAGGACTTCTTGTAGCTAGAAATTATCCAAAACTGCATTTAAATCAATGTGAAATACAAAATAGTTTTCAGTTTTTATCACAAAAAAATAGTGAAATAAATGCTATAAATAATACTCTTTACAAAGAAAGTTTTATAGAATGTAATTTTAACAAAGAGTTTGATTATATTGTATCAAATCCACCTTTTTACCATAGTGATGTAATAAAAAGTGAAAATGAAAATCTGAAAATCGCTAGATATTGTGATAGTTTACCATTAAAAACACTTATATCAAAAGCAACCAAACTACTCAAACCACAAGGGAAATTTTTCTTTTGTTATGATGCAAAACAATTAGATAATATTATCCTTCTCGCAAAAGAGATTAAACTCAATATTGAGTCAATACAGTTTCTACATCCTAATTCAAAAAAAGAAGCTAGCTTAGTGATGATAATGGCAAGAAAGAATTCAAAATCAAAACTCAAAATACTTCCCCCTCTTATTATGTTTGAAGATAATGGTGAATTTAAAAATGAGATAAATCAAATCTATAAAAGCTGTAATACCCATAGTATCAAATGTGAGATATAAGCAACATTTTTGTATAATAAAATTCAAAATTAACAAAAAGAATAGAAGTGATTGAACATAAAGATTATCCTTATAAATTTGATGAAAACAGATGTAGTAGTTGCGAAGGTAACTGTTGTATAGGTGAATCTGGATATATTTGGATTACTAAAGATGAGTGTGAAAAACTAGCAAATCATTTAAATATAACACTTGATGAACTAGGGATGAACTATCTTTTAAAAGTTGGGTATAAATACTCTATAAAAGAGAGACAAATTTCACAAAATAATTATGCGTGTATCTTTTTTGATTTAGAAAAAAAACAGTGTAGTGTCTATGAAGCAAGACCAAACCAATGCAAAACATTTCCTTTTTGGGAATATTTTAAAAATAATATAAATGAGGTAAAAGAAGAATGTCCAGCTATAGTAGATTGTTAGTATTACTTTTTATATTATTATTTAGTTCTGTGGGTTGTGCAAATCAAAATAGTGTAACTCCAAATACTGCTGATGAAGATTTGTATATCATGCTGGCTTTAGATAGTGAAAAAACTTCTGACTATCAAAGCAGCTTTAAGTTTTATCATAAACTTTTTAAATTAACAAAAAAAGAAACTTATTTAAAAAAAGCTATTCACTATAGTTTTAGAACTGAAGAATTTAAAATAATGGAAACTTTATCACAAATTGGATTGGATAAGTTTACAGAAGAGAAAGAATATTATTGGCATCAGTTTATAATATCCTTGCACTCTCAAAAGAAAAATAAAGAGACTATAGTAGAGATGAAAAAACTTCTAAAAGAGTTTCAAACTTCACAAAGCTATGAATTAGTAGGAAATATTTACTATGCCAACAAACAATACGCTGAATCATTAAAATATTATGAAAGTGCCTATACTCTCAATCAAAATAAAAAAACTTTATTACAGTTAACAAATATTTTGTATAGCTATTTAAACAAAAAAGATGTAGCTTTAGCATACCTTGAAACATATTTACAAACAAAGGGTTGCGACCCTAAAATATGTAATAAACTTATGCTTATCTATCAAGAACAAGGCAATATAGATGGTATGATATCTATTTTAAATAGAATGTACACAAAATATAAACATAATCCAGAACTAGCAAAAACAACATTGTTTATACAAAATTTGATTGTCTCACTATTAGAAAAAAAAGATATTAAAAAAGCTATTAAATTTTTAGAAGAAACAGGTATAGACCAAACAAAATTGATAAATTTATACTACCAAGATAAACAATTGACAAAAGCTTTAAAGCTTACAAAAAAACTTTATAGAAAAACAAAAAAACCTGATCTTTTAGGAAAGATTGCTATGTATAGATTTGAACTTGCAAAAGACAAAAGAAAGGTTATGAAAAATGTTATTGCTAATTTTGAGCTTGCTTTAAGTAGCGGGATTAACAATGCTGGCTATCAAAACTATTATGGGTACCTTTTGATTGAATATGATATTGATGTAAAAAAGGGAATTGCTCTTGTAAAAGAAGCTTTAAAAACAGCACCAAATAACATTGCATACCTTGATTCTCTTGCGTGGGGATATTACAAAAATAATCAATGTGATGAAGCTTATAGAATTATGTCAAAGGTTGTAGTTGCAGCAGGACTTTCAGACAAAGAGATAAAACATCATTGGGAAAAAATTAAAACATGTGTAAAGGGAAAAAAATAGTATGATTTTAGATGATATCATCAAAAAAACAAAAGAAGATTTAAAAATAAGAAAAGAAAAATACAGTGTAGATTGGTTAGGAAGAAGCCTAGCTTATAATCCATATGCTCCTAGAGACGTCAAACCATATTTAACTGCTACAAAAGAAGAGCCAATCAGAATCATAGCTGAAGTAAAAAAAGCAAGTCCTAGTAAAGGGATTATAAGAGAAGATTTTGATCCATTGGCAATAGCTCAAGAGTATAGTAAAAACGGAGCAAATGCAATATCAGTTCTAACAGAACCTCATTTTTTTAAAGGTGATTTAGAATATCTTACAGGGATTCGAAGATATGTAGATACACCACTTTTACGAAAAGATTTTATAGTAGATAAATATCAAATTGTTGAAGCATTAGCTTATGGTGCTGATTTTATACTTCTTATAGCCAAAGCATTAACAAAAAAAGAGTTACAAGAGTTATATGACTATGCTCTACATTTAGGACTTGAAGTTCTTGTAGAGATACATGATAAAGAGGATTTAAAAAAGGCTATGGCTTGTGGTGCACATATTATTGGTATAAATCATAGAAATCTTGAGACCTTTGAGATGAATATGAATCTTTGCCATGAACTTATCCCTATGATACCAAATGGTAAAATCATAGTAGCAGAAAGTGGCGTAAACAATCAAGCTATCATCAAAGAACTAAGTGAAGCTGGTGCTGATGCCTTTTTAATTGGTGAACACTTTATGAGACAAGATGATATTGGTGCAGAAGTTGCAAAACTAAAAAACAGTCCAACAGACCTTTTTAAATAAGTAGTAGATGGAAGAATTCAAAAGACAAATAAAAAATAGATTTTCAAAAGAGATAGACAATCTTGATTTTTCTTTGGATATTGATAGTTTAGAAATAAAATACAATACAATAGTTGAAGAAATTTTTGAAAAAATAAGAGTAAAGAAAGAAAACTATTCTATTCCTGTTTCACAAACTTCAAATAACAATATTTGTAGTAGTGAGTTTGATATAGGTTCAGGAAAATCTTTTGAAACTTTACTCAATGACAATACACAAACAACATCTATATCAAAATCAAAAAAAATCAATGAATCATCAAGTATACCAAATAATTTTTCACTAACTTACGAAATGAAACAATTTGCCAAATCAAAGTTTATACAAAATGTTGAAGAAACATTTGAGAATTTTAAACTTTATTATCAAAGTAAAGGTACTGTAAATAGTGACTGGGAAGCTGTTTGGAAAAGATGGGTACTCAATCAGAACAAATATACAAATCATTTAATTAAAACAACGATTGATGAAGATTTAGAACTAGATAATAACTACAAAAATATCGCAAAAAAATATTTAAAAAAAGATTTAGTTCTCCTAGAATTTACTAAGTTTAAAAATCACTATATATCAAATGGTGACTTAAAAGTTTCATGGGAAAAAGTGTGGGAAAATTGGTGTATCAATTCAAAGAACTTTCAACCAAAAGAGCAGTCTGCTAAATCAAAAGAGAAACAAGAATACAAATGGAACTTTAGAAAAGCAAAAGATGTTAGTGATAGAATAAAAGATTGGCTTGAATTTGAAAAAGGGATTAATTGGCTTGATGACTTTTACTGGAAAGGGAAATCAATACCAGGTATTGGTTGGCAAAAAGTGATGCATCCTGATTTTAATAAAGAAGAGATCTTATTATATAAAATAGATAGTGTTGATGGAAATTATATGATACAATATCAAAGTGATGAGATAATAGATGCAGAGGTATTAGAAAATGACTAGAAAACAACAAGAATTTTATAGAATCATAGTAAATCAAATGATTGATTTTAATGAAGACTTTCATAAAGAATTTACTATTGCTAGAATAGAACAAATAAGTGATGATAATCTTAAGTACCTCCTAGAAGATATAAATATAGACAAAGATAATATAGTAAAGAAAAAAGGATATATTACCTATCCTAAATTTATCTATTACGCAGATAAAATGATAAATAAAAAGATAGAACTTTCAATGCAACCAAAAGTAAATAAGGTGGAAGAACTTTATAAAAAAAGAGAACTACTTTTACATACTATTCAAAATCAAACAAAATCATTACAAGAAAGAAATGAACTTATAGAAAACTTGAAAAATAAAGTTGTAATGTTTAAAGAGAACGGAAAAAATATTTTAGATGATATTGATTATTTTATTATTGAGAAGTTTGGTTTCTATAACTTTTTTGATGAAAATAAAAATTATATGATCAAAGAAGAGATAGAAACCTATTTAAAATTATATATGACAAATCAACTTTTAATCAAAGAAAACAGTACAAAGAAACTTAAGCATAATTAAACATAATAGTGCTATAATTCCAACTTACAAATGCCCGTATGGTGAAATTGGTAAACACGCCGGATTCAAAATCCGGTGACCTCGGTCTTGGCGGTTCAAGTCCGCCTACGGGTACCACTAAAATAAAAGGTTAATCCTTATGAATATTAAACATATTATCGTAGTAGTATTTGCTAGTTTTATGCTATCAGGTTGTGTTACTGCTATATTATTTGCTGGTTCAGCCGTTGGGTTAGGTTATGTAGCTCAAGATGTAAATGAAAACTATAATGGTGATGTAGAATACTTTATGGAAGATAAATACAATAAACTAACTGATGGGTATTAATTAAAAACCCATTTAGCTCATACAACTATTTCATAAACTTCATATTGGGTGCAACAAACTTTGTCGCAGGTTTATTTTTACTTATAGCTCTCTTCTCAATCCAATTTTTATATATTGCCAAAATTTTTTTTCTAGGAATTTTCAATACTAAATTATTTGTATATGCTAAAGATTCAAGAACTCGTCTTTTTGTGACCGCATTTGTTTTAGATTGAGTGAGAGCAACTTCTATTGTATCTTGATTATCTAATACTGTTCTTACAAAAGATTCACATTTCCCAATTTTCTCAAATGTTGTATTGCTCAAACCTTTTAATCTTTTATACTCTTGTTCTAATCTGTTTAAATAGGTAGTTCTTAGTTTTGAAATATCTCTTGGTGTTGCATCTTTTTTATATACTTCTTTATAATAAATTTTTGTAAATTTTAAAGCAAGTTGTCCAGCTTGTTGATATGCTCTTTTCACAACGGGGTCTGGAGCAGTTGATAAAATCAAAAAATTTGCCGAACAAAATCCAAAACCATTCATATTTTCTTCATAAAACTTTACATCAGCAAAAACTACTGAAATGAGTAATAAATATACAAATAGTAGTTTTTTCATAATTTTATTTCCAATTATTTATCACATCAAGAAAAACATCACAAAGCATCTCAACCTCTTTTACGCTTGTTCTTTCATCAATTGCATGAATAGTATCATTGATAACACCAAATTCAACTGTAGGTATCTTAAACTGACCAAAAAACCTTGCATCACTTGTACCTCCAGCAGTACTTAGTTTTGTATCAAGATTAGAAATATTTTTTATACTTCTTTGTATAGTTTTAACTACTTTTGTATTTGCATCAGTTATAAAAGGATACGAACCTTGCGTAAGTTTTAAACTATACTCTAAATGATTGAAATTTTGATTAATATAGTTTCTAATTGTTTCTTGTGTTGTTTTTGTAGAGTTTCTTACATTGAACATCATATTAAGTTTATTTGGAGTTACATTTGTTACTTCCATCCCAGCTCGTATATCTGTTATAACCAGCTGACTTGGCGCAAAAAAATCATCCCCATTATCAAGATTATGAGCAGCAATTTTTGATAAAATTGAAGCTATTTGATGTATTGGATTGATAGCTTTTTGTGGATATGCAGCATGACCTTGCTTTCCTTGAATTTCAAGATAACCATTGATACTACCTCTACGCCCTACTTTTATAGCATCTCCAAATACTTCTTCACAAGTTGGTTCTGCAACTATAGCTGAAGTTGGTAGGAAATTTATCTCTTTTAGGTGTTCTAAAACTTTTATAGTCCCATTTATAGCTTCACCCTCTTCATCAGATGTAAGTAAGATTGACAAAGTACCATCAAAAGCTTTTGCATTTTTACAAGCATATAAGAAACTTGCCACTCCACTTTTCATATCTTGGGCACCTCTTGCTGTTATAACACCATCCAATATATCAGCTTTAAATGGCTCAACACTCCAACCTTCACCAGGAGGAACCACATCTATATGTCCTGCAAAACAAAGATGTTCATTACTATTTGTAAACTTTTTATAATACATTCTATTTGTAACTTGCCCAACATCTAACTTTATACAGTTCCACTCATTTCCTAGATATTCTTCTATAAAATCATAAATACCAGCGTCATTTGGTGTTATTGATTTATACTGTAACAATTTTTGAAATAATGGTATAATTTGCATAATGTTCCTATTTTATTTTTTGGTAATTTTAGCTAAACTAAACTTTTAAAATTAATAATAAGGAAAATATATATGCATATTAACATTACACCAGAAGTTATAGTAACTCAACTTAATTTAGGTCATGGAGAAAATACTTTAGACCAAACAAAAACAGCTATAGAAAATACTAAAGATTTTGATAAATTCTCAAAACATATTATAAGTTTAAATGATAAATTAAAACATATGAATGGATATATTGCACTTTCAAATAGTGCCCCACATTTCAAAATAAAATGTGATACTATAGATAGTGAAGAGATACTAAAAGAATTTACAGATGAGATTAATCACTGGAGTAACAAATATGATGTAAACCTACAAAAAGTTGATAATAAAGAAGTATATTACATCATAGGAAGAGCATAAACTCTTCTTATATAAATTTAAGATGAGTGATGATACTCATTCTTAAATTTAACATATCGAGCAGCATGTTCAATTAAACTGTCAACTTCATCTTGTGTCAAAGTTTTCACAACCTTAGCAGGACTTCCCATAATCAAACTATGTGGAGGGAATACCTTATTTGATGTTACTAAAGAATGAGCTCCTACAATACTACCCTCACCTATAACAGCTCCATCTAAAATTGTAGCACTCATACCAATAAGACAACCATCTTCGATGGTACAACCATGAAGCATCACTTTATGTCCTATAGTTACATCATCCCCTATAATTGTAGGGTGACCATCTTTCATATCCTCTTGTTTATAATGTGTTACATGAACCATTGATAAGTCTTGTATAGAAGTTCTTTTTCCTATTCGTATTTTATGAACATCACCTCTTATTACAGTTCCAAACCAAACAGAACTATCAGCACCTATTTTTACATTTCCAATAACATCTGCACTTGGTGCTATCCAAGCAGATTTTTTTATCTTTGGAAACCATTTTTTAAATTTTAATAACATTTTACTCTACCTCATATTTAATAATAACTGGTTCACTGTAATTTGGTACATTACCATAAGTAAATACAGTATAATATTTTATTGTAGTATTATATCTAAATGTTATTACTTGAGTACTTAATTGATATAATCTCTCTCTTTTAATTTATCTAAAACATCATCAGCTGTAATAAGGCTCATACATTCATGATGTTTTAAAGGGCATACCCTTTTCATACAAGGACTACACTCTAAATCTTTTCTTATTAACATCTCGTTATCGTTATTCCATTGATGTGTTTCTTTATATTTAGTTGGTCCAAATATAGCAACAGTAGGTATTCCAAAAGCAGCTGCAATATGCATGGGCCCGGAATCATTTGTAATAAATAGATCAAGATTAGAAATATTTTCAATAAGTTCATCAATTGAAGTTTTACCTGCTAAATTCTCATAATTTGTTATATTAGCTTTCTTTAACTCTTCTTCAATATCTAATGCAATATCTGTTTCTGTTGGACCACCAAAGATTTTAATATCATATGTAGTAGCTAAACTGATAGCTACTTTTGCAAACTCTTCAGGATACCATCTTTTTGCACTTCCGTAAGTTGCACCAGGATTTATACCTAAAACAAGTTTTGAACCTTGAGCTTTATGTTTTGTATTGTCTTTTTTATATATTTTAAGTTCATTTGGTATTGTATTTACATTTAAACTATCATTAATAAAATCATTGTATCGTATAACCTGATGTATATCTTGTTTAAGTTTTAGCTTATTATAAATATATTTTTCTTTTGCATTGATAAAATAAAATAAAAATTTTGTTGTAAAATTTTTTCGGAAACTTAATGCTAAATCTACAGTACCAATACTTTTTGCTATTTTATATAAATTAAAATATCTAAAAGTTTTTTTTCTACTCTCATCAATAATAATCTTTTTTACTCTTGGATGATATTTAAAAATTGAAGTAGATACGAAAGATCCAAAGATAATAAGTTGTGAATCTGGATACTTTTCTAAAATATTTTCAATAGCTGGTGTTGTCATTACAGCATCACCTAACCAAGTTGGTATTTCAATAAATATGTTCAAGTTTTATAGACCTTTTTAACTATTACAACATTGAATTTTTTCAATAGTTTTTGTTGTACTTTTACCGTCTACAAACTGTACAAGTTTTAATGCACCTGCAATATCACTTCCAACTACTTCTTTTCCTTCATAATCTCCACCTTTTACTAATACATCTGGTTTAATAATTTGTATAAGACTTAAAGGAGTATTATCATCGAATATAACTACATAATCTACACTCTCTAATGCTGCTAATATATATGCTCTATCATCTTGGATATTTATAGGTCTGTTATCCCCCTTTAAAGCTTTAACACTACTATCAGAATTCAGACCTAAAATCAACACATCACCAAATGATTTTGCCTTATCAAGATACTGAACATGTCCTTTGTGAAGGATATCAAAGCAACCATTTGTAAATACTATTTTTTTATTTTTCTTTCGTAGTCTCTCTACAGTTTTCTCTATCTGTTCAAATGTTTTTATATGTGAATCTATACTACTTTTATGTAAAGAACTTTTATACTCTTCAATCTCTTCAATAGTAGCTGTAGCACTTCCTATTTTCCCTACAACAACACCAGCTGCTAAGTTTGCAAATTCTATAGCTTCTATAATATTATCATCTTTTGCAAGACAATAACCTAAACTAGCTAATACAGTATCTCCAGCACCTGTAACATCATATACTTCTCTTGCAACTGTAGGCTTCTTAATAACATTATTATCTTCATCTAATATTGCAATACCATCTTCACTTAAAGTTATCATTGGTATCTGTAAACAAGCTGTATTATGTAATTTTTTTAATGCAACTTTTAAACTGCTATCGTCACTTATTTCAATATTTGTAGCTAAAGTAGCTTCTTTTTTATTTGGAGTTAGTAAATAACTTCCAATATATTTTGTATAGTCATCACCTTTTGGATCAACTAATACTTTAACATCATGTCCTGATGCACAAAAATTAATTTTTCCCATCAAGGAATTAGTAATAACACCTTTCCCATAGTCAGATACAAGGACTACATCAAACTGTTCTAGAATATTTAATAGTCCTACAGTTATAAGTGATTCACTTTCTTGTGAAATATCTTCTTTTGATTCATGGTCATATCGTACAACTTGTTGGTGTGAAGCTATAATTCTACTTTTTTTAGTAGTTTTTCTATTTTCATCACAAATTAAATAATGGCGTACATTTATCTCTTCAAGCATCTGTGTAAGTTCATCGGCATTTTTATCATCTCCAACAACAGAAATAACCATCACATCAGCACCAAGTGCTACTAAGTTATTTACAACATTCCCTGCACCTCCAAGTACTGTCGTTTCTTTTTCTACTTCTATTACTTGTACAGGAGCTTCTGGAGAAATTCTATCTGTTTTTCCCCATAAATAGTGATCTATCATCAAGTCACCTATAACTAATATATTTGGTTTCTTTATCTCTTCCATTATTTCACTTCATCTTTAAATAGTCTTTTAATCTCAGGAATGTAAGCTTTAATCCCCTCTTCCATAGAATATTTTGGTTCATACTCTAAATTTTCTTTTGTAGTTTCTATATTTGCTTGGGTAAAAAACTGGTATGAACCAACAAAAGGATTTGGCATATATTCTTTTCCATTATCTATTTCTAATTCTGATTGAAGAATATTTACAATATCTTCAAAGCTTCTGGCTTTACCAGTACCCACATTATATACGCCACTTTTTTTAGGATGTGTAGCTTTGATATTTGCTTGAATAATATCTTCTATATAAATAAAATCTCGAAGAATTTTATCACTTCCTTCAAAAAGTTTTGGAGTTAAACCTTTTAATATTTGGTGTCCAAATTGAACTACCATAGATGATGTACTATTCTTAAAAAATTCTCTTGGACCATATACATTAAAGTATTTCAATCCAACGATAGAGATATCCAAATCCTTTTTAAGATACTCATATGTTATATTATCCATCATAACTTTACTAAATCCATAAGCATTATTTGGTTGTTCATACCCTACTTCAAATCTATCACTGTCTCCATAGGTAGCAGCACTACTAGCGTACACAATATTTGCACCATGGTTTATAGCAATTTTTAGTAAATCTTCATAAGCATTTACATTTGTTTTCATCATTAAATCTTGTTCTTGTACAGTTGTATCAGAAATAGCTGCTTGATGAAATATATAATCAAACTTATAATTATGCTCTAACTCTTTTAAAGCTTTTTTATCAGTTATATCACCACTTACTACAACTCCTTTAAATCCAAGAAGATTTTTAAAGTGTCCAAAACTTTTTAAATTTCCATTTGAAAAAGTTTCACCACTTCTAAACATATCAAAAGCAACTACAGTAGCATCTGGATAGTTTTCTTGAAAATAAAAAGCTAAATTAGAACCAATAAAGCCAGCTGCTCCTGTTATAAGTATTGTTTTATTATTAAAATCATATTCACTGTATTTCATCTATTACCTTCTTAATTAATCTATTTGTGTATTTTATCATAAAAGTTTTTACATACTAGCAAGGCTATGTAATCTTTTATATTCACTACAACTTTCAAGTAAAGTTGATTCATCACCTTTACAAATAATTTTACCGGCTTTAAAAACTACAATTTTATCTGCATTTTTAATAGTACTTAACCTATGTGCAATCACAAATGTAATTTTATCAGCACTTACTTCATCTAAAACTTTTGTAATAATTGATTCTGATTCATTATCTAAAGCACTTGTTGCTTCATCAAATATTAAAATTTGTGGTTTTTTATATAATGCTCTCGCTATAGCAATTCTTTGTCGTTGTCCACCGCTAAGATTTGAACCAAATTCATCTAAATATGTATGTATACCATTTTCTAATTGTTCTACAAATTCTAATGCATGAGCTTGTTTTAGTACATCTTTTACTTTTTGTTCATCAACTTCACTACCAAAAGCAATATTATTTGCAATGGTATCATTGAAGATATAAACTCTTTGTGTCACAATGGAGATATTGTCTCGTAAGCTTTTAAAGGTAAAATTTTTAATATCTTCACCATTAAAGTTTAATTCTCCCTCATAAGGATCATAAAAACGAAGAATTAAATTTACTAAAGAACTTTTTCCACCTCCACTATCTCCCACAAGTGCTATTTTTTCACCTTTTTTAGCAATAAGATTGATATTTTTCAATGCTACTTTATCATCATATTTTAAAGATATATTTTCAAATGTAATATTTTTTATATCCTTATTTAAGACCTCTCTACCTTCTCTAATCTCATTTTTTTGAGCAAAAATATCGTTAATTCTTTCATTTGCTGCTATTGCACTTTGAAATTTATTATAAACACTAGATAATCGTTTTATAGGAGTATAGAGCATAAATAAAGCTGTCATAAAAGAAAAAAATGATCCAACTGTCATATTTCCTTTAATTACTTCCATACCTCCTATAGCTATAACTGTAGCAGCTGCTATTGCCCCTATTATCTCCATAATAGGTGATACCAAAGCATTTGTTTTCACCCCTTTTATCCCTATATGAAAGTATTCTTTGTTAATTTTTTGAAAATCTTCAGATTGTTTCTTTTGTGAATTATTGGCAATGATAATTTCAACATTATTGAATATCTCACTTAATATAGAAGTAAGAGAAGAAACTTTTTCTTGTGTTTGATGAGAAAGTTTTTTCATCTTTTTTGCTAGCAATGAAAGAGGATAAATAATTATAGGTAAAACAATTAACCCATAAAATGCTAACATGGGACTTTGATAAATTACGACAAATACCAAAGCTATAATTGTGAATATTTCCATAATAATAATAGCAATATGACTAGAAACAGCAGATTGTATTGCACTAATATCATTTGTTACTCTGCTTAGAAGTTCCCCACCATGTTTTTGATGAAAAAACTTAATATCTTGTATTAAGATATGTGATAAAAATTTATCCCTTACAACTCTAATAATATCTGAACCTATAAAAGATATATAGTATGTTTGTATATATCCACCAAAACCTTTTAGAGCATATAAAAATACCACTACTAAAGGAAGTTGTTGTAACATTGTTTCATCTTTATTGATAAAGATTTCATCAAGAACTGGTTTTATAACATAAGCAGTACCACTAGTTCCTAAAGCTACCATCAACATACCAATTAAAGCAAAGAAGAATTGCCTCTTATAGTTTTTATAGTATGGTATATATTGTTTAAAAAATTGTTTCAATTACATTCCCTTTATTTGTTCAATAACTTTAAGTGTTTTTTCTACATTCTTTTCAATTGTAAAGTTTTTTACAATTTGCATATTGTCTAACTTAATTTTATCTATTTTTTCTTGATTGACAAGTAAATCATCTATTTTTTCTACTATTGTATAATCTTTTGAACTTTTCATAGTATAATTTTCATCTAAGATTTCACTCGCACCATTTTGTTTTGTAGTGATTACTACATTTGAATAATTCATAGCTTCTAGAACTACATTTGAGAAAGGTTCATAACGAGTAGGAAATAAAAATATATCCGATATTGTATAAAAATCTTTTACATCATCTCTAGGACCTGTAAAAATAACCTTTGTATCTATACCTAACTCTTTTGCTAAATTTTTATAATAATTTATTTTTTTCTCTTTCCCTATCACAAAAGCTTTAAAGTTTTGAAATTTCAACTTTGAAAGTATGATTAAAAACTCTTCAACACCTTTTCTTTTAAAACCACTTCCAACATATAAAAATATTTTTTCACCATTATTTTTATTAATTGAAAATTCTTGATTCAATTTTAAATAAGATTCTTTAAAGTTTGGATTTTCTAAACTAATACCGTTATATATTACATCTATTTTATTTTTATCTATCCCATAAGTATCTATAATTTGTTGTTTTATCATATTTGAATTAGCAATAATTTTCTTAGCATTTTGAAAACACTTTTCTTCTAAATAGATATATACTTTATGTAATGGATTTAATTGCGACTTTTTTTCAATATCCACAAATATTTTATGGACACCATCACCTGCTCTATAAATATCAGCACAACTTATTCGCTCTAAAGAAAAATAAATATTGTCTTTTTTATTACTGCAAACCTGTATATTAAAAAAAAGAACTCGTAACCAAGATGGTAAAAACTTAGGTATCCTAGAGTGTACTAATTGATGTGGAATACCTAAAATATTTAATTGTTCTGAAAGTCTTGATAGATATACTTCTGCCCCACCAAACTTAGTTTTATTTGCTCGAATAAATTTAATTTGTTTCATATTAACTATTACTAAATTTGAGTTGTTTTTCTTTTAACATTAACAGTAAATATATAGTAATAAAAAATAAAAACTGGTGTAACATATGATCCCTAATAACACTATCGACAAAAGATCTAGAAAAAAAGCTAGATGTTAAAAAAAATGATAACAAGGCTAAATAATTGTTTTCTTGTATATAGAGTTTAAAACTTTTATAGATAATTGTACCCATAAATAAAATCCACAATATTAAACCAATAACTCCTGTTCCAACTCCTAAATCAATTATTCCGCTATGTGCATGTCTCCCTGCACCTTCATTATACTTGGCTTCCAATGCGTGAGAAAAAGCATTTCTACCAAATCCTACACCAAATGGATTTTCTTTAATTATTTGAGCACCTGCAGTTATCCAGGCAATCCTATTGTATGTAGAATGATCAATATTTGAGCCATCACTCAATTTTGGTATTTCATACTTATTCCAATCTAACCAAGCTTTATTATTTTCTATATCCATTGCGATTGGAATAGTTTCAAATAAACTACTCCACCTTGAATCATCCCTTATACTAATTCCAATAAAAACTGCAATTATCATACTAAATATCAATAAATAAGGTATTACTTTTTTTCTAAGTTTAATAAAAACTATCAATATGACACTTATAAACATAAAAGAAACAGTAAATATTCCATTTCTCTTAGCTTGTATAATTAAACTAAATAATGTAAAGAAAAAAAGCATTCCAAATATTTTATTACCGATAGGTAGCATGTATTTGTCTTTTAATATCCTAAATATTATTTCTACAGTAAATATTGATAATAAAAAAGGTGTTATAAAATTAATTTCATCTAAACCAGTAGCCAATCCATAAATTCTTAAAGGAAAACTACCTTTATCAAAAAAATATTTAATAGCATACAAGTCTACAACTAAAAAGTGAAACAGTAATGAAAAGAATATAATTGATACTATATAGTTAATTTTTATCTTTCTATTTTTAATAATAAAATAAAGAGAAAAACACAATACTAATATTTTCAGCAATTGTCCTCTAAATTCATTTAAACTATTCATTGTATCATTAGCAATAAATAAAGATGTCATGAATGCCCAAATAACAAAACAACTAAAAAAAATAATAATTGGTATAATATAGTTAATATTTAAAGGAATAGTTTTCTTTTCATAAAAAGTATAAAAAGCTATTAATAAAATTAAAAAATATAATAAATTAACAAAAAAAGTAACATGAGGCATAATCCAAATTACGGTTAATATACTTAGTATAATTAAAAATATATTATGAATTGTAAATAAATTTTTAATCATATAAACTTTCTAAAAAACTTTTAATATATAATGCATTGTTTTTATAATTTCTTTGCTTTTTTACAATATTAAAACCATTTTCACCCATGAGATGTAATTTTTCTTTTGTTGTCTCAAGTATTGTATTTAATTTTTCTTCAATAGATTCTAAATCAAAATTTGTAAAAAAAGCTGAATTTGTATCTGCATATAAATCAACAGCTTCTGGTATAGCTGTAGTCATAACAGTTAATTTACATCCAAAATATTCAGATAACTTAATTGGAGAAGATACATTATATAAATCATTTACTGGTATTAAAGCAATTCCAACATCATATAATGCAATTTTATTATATAAAGATTCTCTTTTTATCGCACTATAGATATTAACATTTTCTTGATTATCAATCATTGTCATTTTATATTCATTAGCCAATTTTGATTGCTTTGTATAAACATCTAAAATCCAATTTTTATTTTTTAAATTTCCAAAAGCTTTGAAAATCAAATCAACTTCTCTTAGTTTGTCAACCGTACCAATATAAACAAATTTTATTATACCTTCAGTTGATTTCTTTTGTACGATTTTAGGAAGTAAATCTAAGTCAATACTAGAATATATAAAAGTATATGGTTTGTTAAATTTATTAACAACTTTATTCATCATTTTAGAGTTAGGTATCAAAAAATCAACTTCCCGTAATAATTTATCTTCATTTCGAGATGTAATTAAATACTGTATATATTTTCGCAAAACTTTCTTTTTCTCAATATGAGCTTGTACAATTCTTCTATAACTATGTAAAAAAGTACATTGAAAACCAACTTTAAATTCTAAATGATATTTTTTTTTATAAAATATTACATTTTTTAAAACCTTAAAGTCATTTCTAACAATTACAATATCCATTTCACCTTGAATATATTTTGTTATTTGATTAAAAAAATCAGACTTTTTGTCTCTATTAATCACTATATTGTCATTTTCTATTTTTTTTGTATTATTCCCACTATACACAACTTGTATATGAAAATATTTCCGGAGATATTTGTTAAATAATGCTTCAACTGAAGTGTGATTTGAACCATATTCTTCAGACGGAAAATATATTATTCTTCTCATTAACCCCACTTTTATTAGATTTTGTATATGATGTTTAAAATCATATTCTAGTATATAGAATATTAAGAACATATAAAATACTTGGACTCATAATGATCAAACAAATTTATTCACTTTTAGGATATAATTATAAAAAGGCATCACAAAAGCAAAAAAATGATGCTTATATTGAATTATGCAATATATGTAATGCAAAGTGTATTTTTTGTCCTTACCCTGAAATTGCAAAAAGTAATAAAAAATTACAAAATATGTCAGAGGAAATATTCGATAATGTTTTATTATATTTGAAAAAACTAAATATTAAAAATATTTCTTTTACACCAACAACAGGTGAAATATTATTAAATAAAGATTGGAATAATTATTTACAAAAAGCTTTGAATGAAGATAGTTTTGAAAGAATACACTTCTATTCAAATGCAATTTTACTAAATAAACAAAATATTGAAAGAATACTTAATCTTACAAATATTCAAAAACTAAAAAGAATAAGTTTTTCAGTTGGGGGTATTGATACAACTAGCTATCTCAATATGTATAAAGTTGATAAATTTAATAAAGTTAAAGAAAATATTAATAATTTAAACCAAAAATTAAAAAAAATTAATTCAAATATAAAAATTACATGTGAATTTAGGTTACCTAAAAATATAAGTAAGATAAATAAAAATGAATTATATAATACATTTAACACTCATTCTTATAGTAATTTTGAAATTGATATTATGTCAAAATTTGCAAATATAGATTTTATGGAAGCATCAAGTAATGAAATAAATTTTTTAAAAAAACCTGTTTATACAACACCATGTATTGATTTAAATACATATAGATTTGCAGTAAATGGTGATATTTGGCTTTGCGGGTGTGTAGTCTCTGAACTACCTAATGATACAAGTTTAAAAATTGGAAATATTTTTGATAGTAGTTATAAAGAAATATTAAAAAATCAAAATAAAATAATTAAAAATTGGGATACAATTATCCCTTTAGTATGTCAAAACTGTGATATTTATACACCAAGAAAATAAATTATTTTCTATACTTTATTTTTTTTGATGGTATTCCAACATTTATGGAGTATGGTTCTGTATCTTCTCTCACGACACTATTAGCACCTATAACTGAACCTTTTGATACCTTAACACCTGGAAGTATAATTGCAGATGCACCTATCCAAACATCATCTTCAATTATAATTTTCTTTTTTTCTATACCTTGTTCTTTTATAAGTAGATTTTTATCAATAAAATTATGACTATATGATATGATTTGAACACTAGGACCAATTAAAACATTTTCTCCAATTGTAACAGAGCCTGTTCCATTTATAACTGTAAAATTATTTACTTCACTTCCTTTACCAATACTAATATTCCCTTTATTTGCATTTAAAAATGAAAATCTATTTAAAATAACATTATTGGCTAAATAAATATTACCATTACTTGCATCTAAAGAAACATTTGAATGTATTTTAACATTTTTTAATAAATGTATATTCTTTATGTTCTTGATATAAGAATTAATAGAAATTTTATTCTTATTTTTATACCTTTGAAAAAAAATATATATCAATTTAAACATTTAAACTCTTTTCTAATTGAAGATAAGTATCAAAAACTTCATCTACTAAAATTAAGTTCATATTATCGTTATTTCTAGCCTTTTTAGGTAACTTTTGTACTTCAAGTCCATCTTTTTGAATAACTTTATGTATATTAAAATCATGATATGGACCACTTAACTGACTATCTGTTGTAGAAAAAAGACTTATTGTTGGTACATCAATTGCTATTGCTAAATGCATTGTTCCCGTGTCATTCGTTATTAACATACTAAACCTTTTTAGTAAATACGGTAGTTCACCAATAGTACATGATGAGCATAAATTAAGTACATTAGTACCAATTGCATCTACTATTTTATCTGCTAGATAAGATTCTGATTTAATACCAGTTACAACTATTGTAATAGAAGGATCATGTCTAAGTAGCCTTCTACAAAATTCAATAAAATTTTCAATTGGCCACATCTTATAACTATCCGCAGCACCTACTTGTAATCCTATAATTTTCGATTTATCTTTAAGAAGATTATTGATTTTTTGACTTATTTGATTATTTTCACGAATTGGTAAACAAAGTTTTTTTGTTATCTTCTTAGCATTACACATCTTAAGAAGTTGTAATCTATCTTCAATTGTATGTTGTTTTTTAAACTCAAAATCATATGATAAATATTTTTTCAAAGGAGAATTAGTAGGATGTTTTAATATAAAGTTACAGCCACTTAATACTGAAATCTGAATATCCTGAGGTCCATTACCATGAAATATAAAAGAGATTTCTGGTGAAAACGATTTAATTTGAGTAATCACATTAAAAAAATCTTTGTAGCCACCCTTATATAAAACTATTTCATCTATATAAGGAAACCCCTTAAATAATTCTTCTAATTTATAGTGTAATAATAATATAATATTTGTTTCTGGAAACGATTCTTTTAAACTTTTTAATGCAGACGTTGATAGTATTGTATCACCAAGTGCTGTATTAGATATTACTAAAATAGACTTTGGCATTTTAGTAAACATATTTATAGATTTTAATTGTTTTGGATGTTTTTTTAAATATAAATTAAAATAAATTTGATAATAAATATCGCTTATTTTTCCCATAAATCACTGCTCTTTATTTGTAACATATTTATCGTAGACAATATTAATATTTTTTATCATAATGTCATTTGATATGTAATTATATTGTGAAATTCTTTTATCTTTGATTATTTCTAATATATTACTATTAAATTCTTTTGTATAATGAGTAGTATCTATGTAGTTTTCTAAATTTGTTATAAAAGTTATATCATTTTGAAAATCATAAAAATAAACATTTGAATACTTTGATAGATGGTTATAAATATATTGTTTTAATTTAAATGCTTCATTAAGCCAACCATTCTTATTTATTTTATACCAAGCTAATATGGAATAAGGTGGTAAATAAATATGAAATTCAATATTCTTATTATTATTTACTACTTCTAAAATATTTTTATCAAAACTCATCTTCATTTTTTCAAATAAATAATCTTCTTTTTTAAATGTTAAGTTTAAATTATCTTGATAAAATGCACTTAATGCACTCTCTTTTGAATTTATACTATGTGAAATAAACATATTATTAATATCAAAATAATCTCTATCTTTTTTAATATAATATTTTTTTATAATTTTAAAAAATTCAGAAAAAGTATCAATATTTAATAGGTACTTATAATCAGTTAAAAAGTTATCATCATATAGATATAGTGGAAAATTAATTTTACCATTTCGATAAGATTCAATATTACCACTCAATGAGTATATATCTAACCCCCATATGACTCGATTAATATTTTGATATTTAAGTGCTCTTGATAAAATTAATTTTTGTTCATATGCTGTAGAACCTGATATTGATAACTTCATAAAGTTACCACCTAATATTTTATTCACCTTAGGTATATAAAACTGTTCTGTCATTGATGTACCAATTATTACATCTGTAAATGAATGGTTTTTTGCTAAACCAGGATTTAAATATCGTTGGTTTCCTCCATAAAAAGATGGATAAATAGTTGACTTTCTATAATGTTGATATGGATCGATAATATAATTTATACTAACAAAAACAATTAATATAATCATTAATATAACAAGAGCTTTACTTGTCCATTTTTTATACATAATCAAACCTAAAAATTAAAATATAAAAAAATTTGATATTTATTAATATTTACTATAGAGATAAAAAACAATAATATAAAAGCTATTAAGTATTTTTTATTTGGAGTAAAATCATCTTTAATTTGATTAGAGTTTTTAAAATAAAGAATAACAAATAGTGCAAAGATTAAAATAATTAAAATTTTTGGCTTAGCATCTAGATGCACAAGTAATTGTTCTTTAGATGGCAAAGAAGAAAAATCAACTATAAACATAGTTTTCAAAATATTAATAGCATCTTCCCATTTCTCTGCTCTGAAAAACACCCATGAAATATTTATAAAGTTAAATGTAATGAACCATGCGATAATAACATTTAACTTTAAATTTAATGTTTGCCAAGCTCTGTGAATGACCAAAGCTAATCCATGTAAAAATCCCCAAAATACAAATGTCCAACCAGCTCCATGCCATAACCCACCAATTATAAATGTAATCATTAAATTATTATATGTTTGGAAGGTTCCTTTTCTATTTCCTCCTAATGGAATATATATATAGTCTTTCAAAAATCTTGAAAGTGTAATATGCCATCTTCTCCAAAAATCTTGTATATTTGTTGCTTTATATGGACTATTAAAATTAATTGGTAATTTTATATTAAATAGTAGTGCAGCACCTATTGCCATATCTGTATATCCACTAAAATCAAAATATAGTTGGAATGTATATGAAAGAGAAGTTGCCCAAGCTTCAATTACATTTAATACATCAGTATTTCCAAAACCAACATTTGCAACTTCTGCAAAATGATCAGCAATAATTATTTTTTTAAATAATCCAAGTGAAAATATAAATAATCCTAAAGCAATATTTTTATAGTTTTTTATTTTATTATGGACATTAGCAAATTGAGGCATCATCTCTTTATGATGTACAATTGGTCCTGCTATTAATTGAGGAAAAAAACTGACAAAGACTGCATAATTTAAAAAATCATACTCTTTTGTTTCCTTTTTATAACTATCAACTAAATAAGCTATTTGTTGGAATGTAAAAAACGATATAGCAAGTGGCAATGCTAAATCTAATGTAGGTATACTTGTGTTTGTAAAATAATTTACATTACTAATAAAAAAATCCATATATTTAAAATAAGCAAGTAAAACAATATTACCAACAATTCCAACAGTTAATAGTTGTTTTTTATTTATTTTTTTGTGTTCTTTATTAAGTGAATTTCCAATAACAAAGTTAAATAACATTGATCCTAAAATAAGAGGAAGATATAAAATATTCCACCAGCTATAAAAAAATAAACTAGAAAAAACTAAAAAACCTTTGCTAGCTTCTGTTAGTCTTTTATTATTTAAGTAAAAATATACAAAAAATGTTATTGGTAAAAATAAAAATATGAATTCAATAGAATTAAACAGCATATTATAAATCCTTTATATTGTTATTTATCAAATTTATCTTTCTAAGATATTTTATTTTTTGATTTAAGTTATTCTTATTAATTTTCATCATATTATCTGTTTCACGGCCTGTATTTAAATCTGTATATACTTTATCAGCTGTATGTGGATACATATGATGACTATCATAAAAATTATTAGATGAATCCTTTGCAATAGTATTTAAATACATAAAATGGTTAACTTCGCCGAAACTAGAAACTAGAGCATCTATCCATCTTTCATATAATAAATATAAACTCTTATCCTTTGTGATAACTTCTAATAACTCTTTTGAAACGGGCGTAGTGAATACTATAAACTTTGTTTTAGGGTTATTATTTAACATAGAATTTATATATTGTTTAAAATTGTCTATAGGTTTTCTACTGTTATAAAATTGTTTTTTAAATTTTTTAGCAGAATTAATAATATTTTTATGATTAATTTCCATTTCTTTTTTTGAAACAAATAAATTATAATTTTTATCATATACCCTTTCATCTACAAAGTTATTATCAATTTTTAAATTTTTCATTGCTTTCTTAAAGGTATCATAACTAAGTAAAATTTTAAATCTATAAAAAATACTTTGTGTATCATCATAATACTTAGTTGGAGAGTAATCTAAAGGAGATTCATTAAGATAAGTAAAAAAATCTAAACCTATAATAATTATATTCAAGTCATTATGTGTAATTTTTTTTACATTATTAATTAATCCTTCATATTCTTTTATTTGTAATGATGCTGCAGAATAATTAAAAACTTTATGTTTTTCTTTATCTCTGTTTGTATTGATAAAAGTACTCCGAGAACTTCCTATAAGAATTCCATCATATTTAACATCAGAAAATACTAATAAGTTAGTTTTTAAAGTTCTTTCATTATATGAATGCTTATATTTAGTAAATAAAAAATTATTAAAACTCCACAAAGGATCCATTAAATAATTAAAAGTACTTAAGATACTTAATGATGTCAATAGTATCACTAATGAAAAGATCAACCATCTTTTATACTGTTTATACAATAAGTATCCTCTTTATTTTTTCAATTATCATATGTGTAGCTATATTGTTAGCAATTTTACTTATATCTTGTATAACTAAATCTTTAAATCCCCAAGGATACCATTTATCCATATTTGTTTTACCACTTATTGATATAGTTTTAGTCCCCACTGCTGGTGCTAAATGCATGGCCCCACCATCAAGGGTAATAAATAATTTTACATTTTTAATTAAACCACCTAAATCTTGTAACGATGATGTTTTAATAAATTTTGCTTTTGTATTTTGTTCCAACCAAACTGCAGATTCAAAATTATCAGGTTCTGCACTTATTAAGATTTGATATCCTTCTAACTTATCAAAAACTTGTTTGAATTTTTCTTTATCATATTTATTTTCTTTTATTCTTGAAGATATATGAAATAATATATAATTTGAGTATTCTTTATACTTGTCACTTAAATCATTATCTATATAATAATATGTACTTTCCCCATTGTACTTTATCCCAAATTCCTTTAAGCAATCAAAACAAAACAACACCTCATTTTGGTTAGGAATAGTTTCTATATGTAAATTAAAACTATCATTCCCTTTTAAATTTTTAACTCCAACTTTATAGGAAGCATTTGTAATCTTTGCAAATAGTTCAGCTGATTTCGAATAACCACCTCTAAATACTATAACTACATCATATTTTTCTTTTCTAATATCAAGTAGTATTTTTAATTTTTCCAAACCTGCTTTAATTTTATCTATAATACTTTTTTTATGTTTGGGTTTTGTGTAGCAATATATTGTATTTATAAATGGATTTTTATAAATTGCATCATAGTTATATGAGTTGACCACTATATCTATTTGGTTATTTGGATATTTTTTTCTTAGAGCCTCAATAGCAGGAGTTGTACATATAAGATCACCTACATTATCATTACGAACAAGAAGTATTTTTTTATTAGTTATATCTGTCACTGAGGTTTAACCTTTGCATATACATACCCTAATACATTATTTGAAAAAATTGCCAAATTCTTTTTCAACCAATTAGCATCTTTTTTTACTGCAATTCTTTTTATCTCTAATAAGTTGTTATCAGGAATATTTATTCCTCTTTTAGTAGTAAATAGTATATCAAATCTTTCATTAGTAACCTCTTTTATAAGAGTACTATCATATATTCCTCTTGGCCAACAAAGAAAACTATCTTCAAATCCTAAGTTTTCTTGAATAAGTTTTTTAGACTTTTGAAACTCCTCTTGCCAACTTATGTCTGAAAAGTATTTATCTCTATGGGTATGAGTGTGAGAATGTATATCAAAAACATCCATCATCTGTTTTAATTCACTCCAGTTACATATTATACTTCTTGGATGTGTTGGTACAAGTTTTTTACACTCACTGTGTTTTTTTTCAATATATTCACACTCTTGTGCCTTTGATGCTTCTTCTATCCACTGTGTTACTATAAATAAAGTTGCTTTTAGCTTATATTTTTTAAGTATTGGATAAGCATACACAAAGTTATCTCTCCATCCATCATCAAAAGTTATCAATACAGATTTTTTTGGAACTTTTAATTTCCCTTGCTTAAATTGATAAAATTCATCACTTGTAAGTGTTTTCCAACCATTATCAGATAAAAACTTCATTTGGTCTTCAAAATTATTTATACTACTTGCTATAAAACTATCATGAGAAAGTATATGATGATACATAAGCACTGGTACACTCATATCTTATCCTACTAATTCTTTATAAAGTTTTTGGGTATCTTCCATCATTTTTTCTACTGAGAAATTTTTTAGTATAAATTCTCTTGTGTGAGATTTAAGATTTTGTAATTTTTCATCATCACTTAAAATATCATTTAGTTGAGATTCTAACATATCAAAATTATCAAATAAATATCCAGTTTCACCTTTTTTAAGTGCTTCAGGTATTCCACCTACATTTGAAGCTAATACAGGAACTCCACAACTTTGTGCTTCCAGTAAACTTGTCCCCAATGCCTCATGTCTTGATGCTAAAACAAATATATCAAAATTGGGTAATAGTCTATCTACATCATCTCTATGACCTAGCATTATTACTTTATCTTTCATATTATATTCTTTTATAGTTTTTTCTATATCACTTCTCATTGGACCATCTCCAACAATAATTAACTTAGCATCTAAATCTATTTTCGAAAAAGTTTTAATTAAATCCATATGTCTTTTAGCACCTCGTAAAACAGCGACTACACCTATAAGTTTTGTCTCTTTTGCTATATTTAATTCAGTTCTTAAATCATAGACTAGTTTATCAGTAAATCGTTCCGTATCAACTCCTGTATATATATTTACTAATTTTTCTTCTTTTACTCCAGTACTTAAGAGATATTTTTTCACCTGATTACTAACAGTAACCACTTTTGTAGCTAAATTATAACTCAAAGGTTTAACAGGAACTATTAAGTGGCGAACTCGAACAACTTTAGTATTTGTAATAAGTCCAACAATATTTCCTATCCAAGCATCTTTTCCTGAATGTGTTGAGATAATATCTATCTTATTTTCATTTACAAATTTACATAACTTATAGATTGTTTTTAAATTATAAATTTTATT
>JGI10211J34971_10000205_pt1 | contig 46376 bp, 21 predicted proteins | sample Etolagsediment_FD_34971 | JGI IMG/M metagenome (IMG submission 34971) | reverse complement strand
TTTATGATATGATGGCAATGCAGCAACTTTTACTGTTACAGCTGTACCAGCTCCTTTCACAACTTGATCACCACCCGCTAAAACAATATCGTCAAGTATCTCTTTTGCAACACTAACCGGAACACCCTGAGTTTGTGATATTTTCATCACATCATCCCAATTTGTTGCAGCAGACTTAGAAACTTTAAACATCTTTGAAGCACCTAACTTTGCTCCAAGTGTTCCCGAATATCTGCTAATTGTTGCTGCTCCCAATGGCGCTAATGTGAGAACTAAATCAACCCAATCACTCTTCCCCAATTCTGTCTGAGATTCTCCTTTTACATTCTTATCAAAAAGAACAACTGACATAAAGTTTGCCATTGGAAACCATTCAGCTGCTTTAGCTGCATACTTCCCATAATCTTCAGGATCTAAAACATTTCCTGTTAAAGTTTCATAAATAGCTCCAGTAACCTCATAACCAATATTTCCCAACCCTTTAGCAAACCATCTTGCAGCATCACCAACTTTGTCAATAAGAATATCTGTCCAATCTTTTTTTATTGGTCCTGCTGGTTCTTTCCCTGTGATAACAAACGATTCAACATGATCAAATAAACCCCCTGCAAAAATCCTAACATGATAATTTCCAGGTCTATCAATTTCTCCAACTTCTTTATGTCCAATCCAACTTGCACACCAAGCCCAATTCCAACCCTTCTTCCACAAGCTCTCCCATGTAAACAATCTTTCCCCTGTATCAGAATTATACCAATCTATCACTACATCTGTATCATAAGCTAAAGGATCTCCCGACCAATTTACTTTTGCCTGGACTATCTCGTGATTTAATGTTTCGTCAGAAATTTCTTTAAACGCTGCCGACATCAACGGAGCATTTATCTTTGTATCATCCGTAGCAGTAAACGGAACTGGCGGATCATAAAACCCTAAACTAAATGTTGCACCCAAAATTAACCACCGCTACTCTTTCCTCTCTTTCTCTCTTCTTCCTCTTCTTCTTCTCCCTGCAACAAAATCACTTATTTGTCAATATATTGATATTCAGGTTTTTCTTCTTTCTTCACTTCTTTTTTTACTTCTTTTTTCTTTGCAACTGCTTTTTTAACTTCTTCTTTTTTTGGCTTTTCTCCTGCTTTCTTTTCTTTCTCTAATTCTTCAAAAGATTTTCCTTTTACTTCTCCAATAGCTTTGCTTTCAGCTCCTACTTCAACCCCTGCGAAGGACAATAAATGATCCAACATCCCTATCCTACGAGCATTCAAACGAGGTTTGAAAGCTAACGTTCCCCTTAAACGTCTAATTTCATCAACCAAAGTAGTGTTTCCTTTTACCATAATTTCCTCACCTAACCACACTCTCCAAGAGCGTCTTTTGGGATCAGGTTTGTTACCGGATCTATACCAATAGTGAAGAATTTTTATTTGATCCCAATCCTTCAACTCTTCCTCTGGCTTAAATTTGTAGATACAATAGTTATACCATTTTTCCAAGTTATAAATCTGATGTTTTGAGATCCTAATTTTATCTCTCATTCTCAAGATATTTGTTAGAATGTCTTGCTCCCATAATCCCTTCCACTTTTTCCTATCCTTAAAATTCTTATGAATGTACCTATCATGCCAAACTTTTGAAACCTCTCTCATAAGATTTTTTTCAAAAGCTACAAAACCTGAATTATAGATTCCCCACTTCTTCTCTTCATATAAAGCTATCTTACCCTCAGAAACAATATCAAAAACTTCCCCAAACTTCTGAAGAACAAACATATCAATATCCATCATAACAGTGTTCTTAAATGGAGAAAGTAACCCACATAACGTTTTAAACTCATGGGCTTGATACCTGTCTTTTGCCACCATCACCATTATTGGCTCTAACTGGACACGACGAAGAGATTTTATAACTTTTTCTAGCTCATTAAATCTGTTCGGAGTGACTACCATATAAAATCCGTTGTTCATTACCACCACATATCATAATCCCATCTGGAAGTATATCCCCAACTCCATAAACTACTCGCTGCTGTTTGTGAATACAGAGTTGTTAGTTCTTCTATCCTGCTCAAAAGTTCATCCAAAGACAAAGACAAAGCTGCCTTAAACGCATAAACCATATCTTCCCTTTTGATTACTTCGTAAACCGGTTGATCAGTTGTTGGTAACAATGCCATACTAACACTTTTAATATCGCGAAATTAAATATTTTTATGAAGATAGGTGATGTCGAGTATACGAAGGAAAATATTGAAGTTGTTGCGAGAAACGTTAAAGGTCGGTATTTTTTAAAGAAGAATCCACGTTGGAATATTATAGTCCCTTTCACTTATGGGTGTAAATTAATTTTAAGTGTTGGCGGTGGGGGGGTTGAACCTTTAATAATTAATGCCACACACGCTATCGATATTGCTCCTAATGCTATCAAATATTTACGACACCAAAAATGGAAAGGACATTTCAAAGTTGCTTCTTGCACAAATATCCCTGCTCCTGATAAATATTTTGATGTTGCTGTTTGCTCAGAAGTAATCGAACATTTGCCTGAAATTGCAGACGTTAAAAAAACATTCTCAGAACTAGAACGTGTTGCTAAAAAATGGATAATCACGACACCAGGTAATCCTTTAGGACCTAAAAATACTGAACCAACTCACAAAAGATTTTTGGATCTGGAAACTTTAAAAAATCTAACTTCTAAATATCCAGTAGAAGTGTTCAAAGGGGGAAACTACAACTATGTCAAAAAAAAATAAAGGTTTATTTTTGATTGATACTACAGCAAACAAAGACATGGAGAAGGGTTTTACTCTTGTTTTTCTCTTCTCCAAACAATTCTGCGTTAAACCATTTTTTGATGCACTTTCAAAAATGAGAATCCCTTTAGATCATTGTCATTTGATCATCTATGATAACACCGATAAAGCTACTCTTGGCAAAATGTTGCATGAAATTGCTGAGGATCTTGTTGATAGATTCTATACTGTTCGTTTGTGGAAAAGTTTCAGAAAAGGTGCAAGTATTCATCAACTAACAAAAAAACCTATCTTCAAAAGAACCAAACTTCCCTTCATCTACTCAGCTTATAAACATATTGGTAGATTAGTGACAACATCTCATTTTATCAACATCGAGGATGATACCATCTGTCCACCTCATACTATCATGCGATTGTTATCCCATCTAAATAAGTATGGTGATGATATTTTTGTTTCTGCTATCGAACCTGATCGCGGTCATAACTGGAACGATACTGTTAGGTTGGGTGTTCATTATATCCATCGTGTAGAAAATCTTATGCTGCAAAGAGTGAGTCTTTCCCCTAAATGTCAGGGAATTAAAGAAGTGGACGCTACTGGGCATTATTGTTTTATCACGTCTAAGAAAGTATGGAAAGAAGGTTTTAAAGACATGGATGAATACGTGAACGAAATTCCTCTTTTTGCTCTTGATATGTTCCACACCAACAATATCAAAAAGAAAGGTTATCCTCTGTTAGCAGATTTTAGGATACATTGTTTTCATATCCACCCCACACCAAAAAAAATATTGTGGTGGAGTCCTAAAAGAGCAGTTTCTAAGATGGATTATTACATCCCACAATTCAAAGTGTGGGCTCAAGCTGTTCCTCTACCTAAAGAGATCAAAGAAAGACCAAAGTTTAAAAAATGGAAAGTACCTGGAAAGATATGCCCCAAATGCAAAGACAACTAAAAGATAAACTTGCTCTCACGTACTACGGCACTCCTTACAACAAGCTATGCACAAGAAGAAAAGTAATTATCTCTAAACAAATAGCTCTCACTAAAAGTAAAGAAAATTCTATCACTAAATCTCAACCAATGACTAGATAATTCTCTCTCACATCTATGTACAAGAAGTTATATCAACACTAAAAACATCCAAAGCTATAACCTGCATGTAATAAATATCCAAACCTCTTGTCTCCCAAGCGTTAGCTCGGATACATATTTCTTCAACAGCAATAGATCCTGCATGTTTTTGGGTGATTGAATAGCACTGTCTTGCAAAAGACAAGTAGAAAGGTACGTACATTGTACTAATACCCCATCCAACCAATAAAGCTTTTGCCTGTTCTTCGGCAGCTACAATATCGGCGAATCTATTTGTTTCTTGTTCAACCATGCTATCTCTTTGAGCATCAATTCGGTTTTTGACTACGTCGCCAACCAATTTTGATGCGTATTTACTTGTACGATAGGTTGCACTTCTTACCATGCAAAAAAAAATAGCTCAATTACTTAAATACTTAACATTTTAGAATCAGTAATGAAATGGTTTTTCTGCATTGTAGATATTTAAAATTTCTGTTGCTGTTAGGATCCTATTAAAAATTCTAACTTCATCAATATCTCCCAAAAAACTAATGCCTGAAGTTAGATTATTTCTTAAACCTATCACTAAACCATCTTTTGTATCTGCTGCTCCTCCTGTTGCTTGAAATGTTTTTGCTACTAAAGCACCATTAATATAAATATCTCCATCTCCGATTGCTCTTGCTCCATCAGGATCTAATTCGTTCCATTCTACAACAATAAAATTCCAACCTTCATCTATTGTTGGCACTGATCTAATTCTTCCGCTTGATGTTCCACCTGTTAACTCTATCTGTATTCTTCTATCATCCAAAACTGAGAAATTACATCTATTAAATCCCCCTACTGACCATGATACTGCTGTTTGTTGCGCTCCATTATCTGTTGACCTGATCCAAGTCGTAATAGTTTGAACGTTGTGAGAATTTATCGGCATATCTGCCACTCTTACATAATCATCTATCCCATCAAAATATAACCCATTACCTAACAATCCTGTTCCCCACGTTGGATAAGAATCCGAATAATCATAATCTATCAAAAAATCGGTAGCATCTGCCATGCCACCCGTTGATAGAACTGTTATAGTTCCCGCATTATAACCTATTGTGTAATCAACTCCTTCTGTGTATGTAATCCCTGCAGGTTTAGAAGTAACAACAACCGAAGGATTAACTAAATTTGTATGATCTAATTGAACTGCGACATCGTGATCTGACGTAAAAGTTTCATCTGTAACCGAACCTGACACAGGATTTAATGATCCATCATTTCCATTTCCTGATTTATCAAAAGCTGTATCACCTGCTCCCTGAGAAAAAGGAAAATACAATACTGTTTCTGGTTGATTATCTTTGTTCCATAAATTCAATCTTCTGTGAAAGAACATTCTTCCAATATTCCTCAAATGATACCAAGAAAGATTTCTCCCCGCCCACTTGTTAAATTCAATGTCTGCTTCATCTGTTCTCTTTTTCAACATGTTTTTAGCAAATAGGATATAGTAGTTCGTGAGTAATGATGATATTCCGTACTCTGCCAAATAAGCTTTAACCTGATTTTCTATTTCTACTTGTTTGTTAGCTGTATTTTTAAACAATCCTTTCTGCACTTTTCCATATCTCTCTAATCGCAATTGAGTTATATCTCCGTTAATCTTAGCTGCATATTTTTTTGTCCGTAATGTTGATGATCTCATTCTATACCACTTCTTTAATTATCTCTTCTACTACCGGCAATTTTTGTTTGATTAAAGTACATGGTTTCGGCGGTGTTTCATCATGTCGGCATTTATGAAACTGATAATATTTCTTACCTATGATTTTTTGCTCCCCTTCTTCCTTTGTTTTCATTATCTTCTCTTCTATGACTTTCCCCTTATCGTCATAAATCTTCAATTTCAACCTCATAAACATCATACCAAATTCTTGTTAAGTACATTTTTCGCTATCTCTAATAAATATGTTTTGTTAAGTCCTCTTGTGTTCCATTTGTTGAGTTCGATTTGTGCCTCTTGTGTGGATTTTTTTGCGGATATTGAAGCAAAAGCCCAGTAAGGGCCTTGATAGATTGTAGATATTTTGTGTTTTGCATAAAAAGGTGTGAGTTTGTCTTTGATTGCTTTCTCTTCAGCAGGAGTCAAACCAGTTACAGGATCTACTACCATAGAGATTATTTTTTTCTACGTAGTTAAATATGTTTCCTAACCAACTATCCCCCCCACACTCCCCCCCACCACTGACCACTAATTTTTAAGTGTATGTACTCACAAATTATTATCATGCCTTATACTGAGGATGTAGTCCAAGAGTTACAGAAGAAGTATAACCTTTGGTTGCTGGATAATTTCTACTCTACCGAACACATGAACGAAGTAATTACCCAAACCGGCACTATCTCTAAGGAATTATTTCAAGTGATCCTGGACACTGGAGTACAAGAATCTTCTACTGTGAAAGCATATTATGATCTTAATAGATTTAATCCACATTATTCAAAAGCATTTTTCAGAGTGAATTTCGACAGCATAAGTGATATAACTGCATTTGTTGGATTCAAAAAATACTATACTGATCCTGCCTATGATGATACTGAAAGTCATTCAGGTTTGCTTGTCTATAATGGAAATCTTTATCTATCTTCCGGAAACGAACTCGGTGTATCAACTGGTTATCAAAACACATTAATTTCTGGAATAGATCTAACCAGAGATTTTATTATCCAGATAGAAAAAAACAGATTATTTTCTATGCCATTGCCTCAAGTTGTTCCCTACTTTGATACGTTCAGAATTATATCTCCTGACAGAGTTTGGACGCTAAAAGTGACAAACAGTAGTTATCCACCGGAAGATCTAACACATTATATTCTTTTTTATATCGAAAACCACGTGAATGAAGTGAAAAAAATGACATTGAAGCATTTTTGTTATTTAGAGGAGTACGCGGATTGAGTGTTTTTTATTGTTTGTTCGATAAAAAAAGTCGAATACAAAATCATTTCTTAATTCTAAATCTTCTTAAATTTCTTTCTCTAATTGTTTTTGAATTACTTTTAAGTAATTCTTTATTAAATCAAACTTTTAACAAATGACTCAATCGAACCCAATTTAAGCACGTAATAAAACAATGAAACACGTTACCATAGAACATCACTAACTATTTTTGATTCCTACGTGAACGAGTGAGGGAGCGAAGCGACCGAACGAGTGAAAAGCAAACCTGAGCGAAGCGAAGGTTTGCGTAATGGAAGGTTAGGAAGTTTACTTCCTAACCTTCAAGTTAAAGAAATAAAATCTCCAATCATCTTTGAGCCGATGGGAGGATACTCTGGTAGTGATAAAACTCTTCCCAAAGTTCCCATCGGGGAAAAGAATGAAAACTTCGCATACACCTGTTAATGCGAAGTTTGTTCGTGCCTGAAATTTGGTGTTAAACTTCTAAGAAATTTCAGGTTGAGTAGGAACTACGAAAGAACTTGGAGATTTTTTTCATAATTGTAGCTGTTCTCAAGAAGCAGACTTCCACTATTTCGACATTTTTAGTCGGATTATCTTTTTAATTGTCCAATCTTAGAAAAGGATCTTAACGTAGGTAAAAAAAATTACCAGTCAATTTCCCAATCATCCAAAACCGCTTTAGCCCAAATACAATCTTTCACACCATAAGCAACTTCTTCAAAAGCTATCAAAAGTGCTTCCATTAAGTATCTCACTTCTTCCTCTGTTCTCTTAATTTTCTCCACATAAATCACCTCTGGAATAGAACTAACGGAAGGAAGGATTTACTATTTTGGGTTGTTTTGTAAGTTTGTATAGTTAAACAACCGAAAATAGATAAATGTTTCCTGTGAGTGTAGGTTATGAAAGAGGTGATTGTGGAGAATCTTTTGAACAGAGGAATGTAAGATGTAAGGAAGCACTTTATAGGTTGAAGATTTTCAAGTGTGAAAGATATTTGGGCTAAGTTTTGGATCAGGAATTGACATAAATAATTTTTTTGACCGGAGTTAATTAAACAATCTAAAAAAGAAAAAAAAGGAGTAGGTTATCCTGCTTTCATCCTATTAGCTCTTATCTGTACATTCGATATTAACTCAAACTTAATCAGGTCTAAGAACCCTACCATTTCAATAACTGAAACAGAAGATCCAAACACAATATTTCTTAAACCTGTTATTGTTTCTTGTTTGGTTAATCCTTTATCTTTAGTCTTTTCTTTCACTTCAATAACCTACCTTTCTATCAAAAACACATCAAAATCTCTGTACAAACCAGATTCTTTAATTGCCTTATGTTCAGAACCCCAACCTAAAAACTTTACTCGTATTTTTTGATCTACTAACTCACTGCTAATCACTTCACCTAACACAGCAGACGATGGAACAGTAACTATACCATCATCTGTCCTTATGTCATATAAATCTCTGTTATATTTACTTTGTCTTATGGCTACTAATCTCCCTACTAATTCATCTCCTATCTTAGGATTCCAAAACTTACTACCTGTCAATTTCTTTTCTTTAGACATATACTTCCCCTTTTTGTCATTTGTCGTAAGCTAAAGCTTACTCTTATGACTATGATATAGTATGATATGTATAGTCACATATCATATATGTACAATCCAATCTTCGTAACAATCCGGACACATATCGTTATATTCCACTGCTATCTCTTCAGAGATCCTTCTTTGACATTTCTCGCACTTTGACAAGTATATCCCTCAACGCTTTATTAACTATTTCTCTTTCTCTGAACATTCTGTTTATGTAGTCGCTGAAACTCTCATTGAATCTTAAATTTTCTTTTAATTCGTTGTAAACTTTCTCGTGGATTTTGATTGATTTAAAATTACTCATGGGTAGAATATTGGTGTAATATCTTTAAATACTTTCTTTCCAAATTAATAAAACATGGTATCGAAAAAGATAATTAAAAAGCTTAAAAAGCCAGTTAAAAGAAGAAGATTGAACATAAAAGAAATTTGGGAAGCTCATGTATCAGGTCAGGGTGGATCGGAGTTTGAATAGATGAATTTAATTAAGATTGCTTACTTTGCGTATAATTTTGGAATCACTGCAACTTTAGCTGATTGTAGAAATTGGAATAATTTAAGGGGTGATTTAGATAAAAACAGAACAACAGATTAAGAACCTTATTCGTGAACTCAAACAAGATAAAAAACGTATGGAATTTGTTCAAAGATTTTCAAGAAAGGACATTGCTGACACAAAAATTAATACTCTTGAATGGGTACTTGATAAACTTGAAGAACTAGTATAAAGGTTAAAATATGTCAAGATTTAGGCGATTATGTGGTACGTGCAAGTATTGGCGACCTTTAGTGAACTATTGTGTAAAGAAACAATCTCCAAGAGGTTACTTTCAATCTCCATGCAAATATTATGAACTTAGAAATTAAGATCCTAAATTTTTAATTCGTTTTATTTCTAATCCTGCTAACCAATAAAAAAAAGACATCATCAGAAACACACCAAAAATCAGAATAATTAATCTAAATCCAGGATCTCTTACATCCCACCTAAAGAACCACCATTCTGATATTGTTCCCACGCACAGTATCAAAAGGATCAAGAACCACAGACATTTAGAGTTCATTTCTTTAGCCCTTTAATTTTCTCAATTATCGGTTGTGCATTATATCCTGCTAATCCTGCTATAACCGCTATAACGGCACTGAGTAACACTCCGTCAATACCATTATGCAATGCTGCCATTTCTATCACTACTAACAACACCATACCAAAAATTGATAAAATGGTTTTATCTTCCATATCCTTTTATTATTTAGTATTACCTTAAATATCACTATGATACTCGGTTGGAGTTGTGAAAAATGCCTTATATGAAAGATAGGGGGGGTGTTTGTGTTCTTTGTTATAAAAGATTTAGAACGTTAGAAGGACATCATGTTTGTTATGATCCGGAGAAGTTAGTGCGAATTTGTCACGATTGTCATTTTAAGATACATCATTACCCTGATAGATTAACTCCTGCTCAAAAAATCTTATTAGATCAACTTAGAGGCGATGATTGCAAAAGATTTTAGAGTACATTATCCGCTAAAGTTGAAGTTGCGCTGTTGTCTGTTATTGTTCCACCAAATACCATGTTTCCATGAACCAATGTTCTATCTGCTGCTACGGAAACAATTATGTCTTGGTTTGTTCCCCCTTCTAATGAATTACTTTCAATTATTCCATAATCCCCTGTTGTTGATATATTGCCTATAAGTCCAACAGCACCGCAGTTATAAACTCTATTCTTAGAAACAATTATCCAATCTGAAGTATTACACACTATCCCACCATCCGGACAGCTTAAACAAATATTACCTTCAATCAATGCAAAATCACTATCCGTTATTTGTACTCCCAAATTATCCAATGTATCAAAAAAACAATTCAAAACTTTTAGATAATTTGATCCATCCCACGCATAAATGCCATTTGACCAATGTCCTGTGAACTTCACATTTTCTATTGTTACATGAGTTGAAGCTTCTACCCATACTCCACGTGGAAAAAGTACAGGAACATGTGAATCATAAAGCCAAAGATCTCTTATAACAATATTATCAAACGTATCAATGTAAAAACCATGATCATCCGCTGTTTGTTCAATAATAGTTCCCCACCCCATACCCTGAATAATCACATTCCCTTTATCAAATGCAATAGTTGCTCCCACTACGAAAGTACCTTCAAGAAGTATAATTCTCCCCCCATCTGTTGGTAGATCTGAAATAGCTTGTATAATTTCTGTTTCGTCTGCTGTTCCATCACAAACATAATCCGCTTGTTCTGTATTATCACTATCCGCAGCTGCAATCACAAAAGTTGTAGCTAATCTTGGTTGTTGAGGTTCAGAAACGACATGGTCAGCGTTCCACTCTTCATGCGTTCCAATATCCCCTTTCGCTTTAACTGCTTCGTGAGTGATCGACATAATAAGAATAATTTATGCAGTTTGTCTTAAAAAGGACATCCATAATGCCTGGCAATTTAGGTAATTATCTCCACCTGCTCTATCAGCACAAGTTAATTTCACTGTGAGGTCAGAAGTAGATAAATTTGTTGTGTGTGTTGCAACAGCTGTTTCTAAATCATCAACATAAAAATAATCATGGGTTGCAGTGTGTTTAACCATGTAAACCCCAAATTGATTAGGTGCACCGATAACAGTTGCGGTTTCTGCTGCACCATCAGAACTTATAGCAGATAGAACATTATTATCTATCCTGAAGAAACATCCGTCCTGGTTAGCTGCAAAAGGTAAACCTGCATTAGCCATTAGTCCAAATTCGTGAGTTGCGTTATCTGCTGTTGGAGTTTGAACATCTAAAATCATTTCTACCATTGGTTGTGCATTTTCATCAGTTATGTTTCCTGCTGCATTCAATATCTTGTGCCTTACTGTTGCAAAGTTACCAGCTCCACCCGTAGCTGTTAATCTTAGAGCGACGTGGCCACCTACTAAAGTTACTGTTGTAGCTGTGGTACTTGTGTGTTGTGTAATATCCCAAAAATCAGCTATCGCATTAAAAAGCATATCCATGTATCGATCATATCTCGTGTCAAAATTAACTATATGGTCTGCATTCCATTCTGAAGCATATCCTCTATCTAAAGTCGCTTTAACTGTTGCATGTCTATAAGCCATACTAAATCACTTACAAGGGCCTTGTTTGTGCCCTGCTTTCTTTCCTGTATGGCCTGTATCAGACATATAGCTTCCTTTTCTTGGGCCTTTTCCATCTTTATCTGGCATATTAATCAACTCCGTATTTTATCTTTAAATCTTCAACTTCTGTTCTTGTAATCATCAATCTACCTTCCGTCATATCCATCATATCAGCAAACAATGCTTTAATAGTTTTTGGAACTACTGGCACTGTTGGTACTTCTACTTCTGGTACTTCCTCAAGAGGCACTTCTTCTTCCGTTGGTGGCAAACCAATAACCTCTAAGATTAGACTCACAACTCCATTATCTCCCTCAACAATCGTAACTTCTTTCTCTGCTTCCATACCTGCTTTGGTAACCTTTATAGTGTGCTTACCCACTGTCAAGAGATCCATAACATCTTTTAATTCTCTTTCGTTGCTTGGTGTCCAATGGTGTGTATAAACACCATCAATATAGAGTTTTGCATTTGCAGGAGTGGATTGTATCTCTATCTTAAACTCTACTGGTTTTTCTTCTACCACTTCCTCACCTGTTACTTCTTCAATCCCTTCTTCTTCCCCTAATTGTGTCGCTGATAACTCAAACCTAATTTCAACTGTTTCATCAGGTATTATCGTAACTGTTTTCGCTTCTGCTCTATAACCCTCTTTCACTGCTCCAAAAACATACGTTCCCTCTTGTAACTCAAATGTTTCTATTGCCAACTTGTAGGTATCTTTCTGATCAATAAATATCTTAGCATAAGTCGGTTTTGAATATACTTTAACTTTTCCTCTTCTCTTAGCTGACTCTTTGTAATCATCATCAGAAAACCACTTTGAACTGCCTATAAAATAGTAATTAGCATAACCATTTTTCAATAATTCTTTGTTTATGTCTTTCTTGCCTAAAAATACTACCCCTAAAATTCTACCATACTTATCTAAATTATTTAAAGGATCAGTTTTAACCTCAACTCTTTTACCATGAATGAGATCCGTTAGGAATTTTCCCGAAGCTTTTCCTGCTATTGTACTAAACTCGGGTGCGTCTATTCCAATTAACCTAATCCTGTACACATGACCTAACATATCTTTAACATCAATAGTATCACCATCAATCACTCCGGTAACTTCCCCAGTAATAATTTCAGGTACTTCTCCAGGTTCTAATGGTTTTGGTGGTGATTCTGTTTCTATGGTTTTTCTGTATTCTTCCACTTTTAATAAAGCACTTTCAACGTAATTATTCCATAATTCTTTTGTTGGCGGTACTATCCAAGCAATCTTATCTATTAGCTCCTTTGTCACTTCAACATTTTTTTCATGTTTTGGCAACAGCTCTTTGGCTTCTTCCCATCTTTCATTTCTGATAGCATCGCTTAATGGAAAATCTAATATCTCAACACCTGCCTCTTTTCCCACCCATTCAGTAAAAGAAACAGTACCCATTAACCCTGCAACAGCAAAAACAAACTTTTTAAGATATGATGGCAATGCAGCAACTTTTACTGTTACAGCTGTACCAGCTCCTTTCACAACTTGATCACCACCCGCTAAAACAATATCGTCAAGTATCTCTTTTGCAACACTAACCGGAACACCCTGAGTTTGTGATATTTTCATCACATCATCCCAATTTGTTGCAGCAGACTTAGAAACTTTAAACATCTTTGAAGCACCTAACTTTGCTCCAAGTGTTCCCGAATATCTGCTAATTGTTGCTGCTCCCAATGGCGCTAATGTGAGAACTAAATCAACCCAATCACTCTTCCCCAATTCTGTCTGAGATTCTCCTTTTACATTCTTATCAAAAAGAACAACTGACATAAAGTTTGCCATTGGAAACCATTCAGCTGCTTTAGCTGCATACTTCCCATAATCTTCAGGATCTAAAACATTTCCTGTTAAAGTTTCATAAATAGCTCCAGTAACCTCATAACCAATATTTCCCAACCCTTTAGCAAACCATCTTGCAGCATCACCAACTTTGTCAATAAGAATATCTGTCCAATCTTTTTTTATTGGTCCTGCTGGTTCTTTCCCTGTGATAACAAACGATTCAACATGATCAAATAAACCCCCTGCAAAAATCCTAACATGATAATTTCCAGGTCTATCAATTTCTCCAACTTCTTTATGTCCAATCCAACTTGCACACCAAGCCCAATTCCAACCCTTCTTCCACAAGCTCTCCCATGTAAACAATCTTTCCCCTGTATCAGAATTATACCAATCTATCACTACATCTGTATCATAAGCTAAAGGATCTCCCGACCAATTTACTTTTGCCTGGACTATCTCGTGATTTAATGTTTCGTCAGAAATTTCTTTAAACGCTGCCGACATCAACGGAGCATTTATCTTTGTATCATCCGTAGCAGTAAACGGAACTGGCGGATCATAAAACCCTAAACTAAATGTTGCACCCAAAATTAACCACCGCTACTCTTTCCTCTCTTTCTCTCTTCTTCCTCTTCTTCTTCTCCCTGCAACAAAATCACTTATTTGTCAATATATTGATATTCAGGTTTTTCTTCTTTCTTCACTTCTTTTTTTACTTCTTTTTTCTTTGCAACTGCTTTTTTAACTTCTTCTTTTTTTGGCTTTTCTCCTGCTTTCTTTTCTTTCTCTAATTCTTCAAAAGATTTTCCTTTTACTTCTCCAATAGCTTTGCTTTCAGCTCCTACTTCAACCCCTGCGAAGGACAATAAATGATCCAACATCCCTATCCTACGAGCATTCAAACGAGGTTTGAAAGCTAACGTTCCCCTTAAACGTCTAATTTCATCAACCAAAGTAGTGTTTCCTTTTACCATAATTTCCTCACCTAACCACACTCTCCAAGAGCGTCTTTTGGGATCAGGTTTGTTACCGGATCTATACCAATAGTGAAGAATTTTTATTTGATCCCAATCCTTCAACTCTTCCTCTGGCTTAAATTTGTAGATACAATAGTTATACCATTTTTCCAAGTTATAAATCTGATGTTTTGAGATCCTAATTTTATCTCTCATTCTCAAGATATTTGTTAGAATGTCTTGCTCCCATAATCCCTTCCACTTTTTCCTATCCTTAAAATTCTTATGAATGTACCTATCATGCCAAACTTTTGAAACCTCTCTCATAAGATTTTTTTCAAAAGCTACAAAACCTGAATTATAGATTCCCCACTTCTTCTCTTCATATAAAGCTATCTTACCCTCAGAAACAATATCAAAAACTTCCCCAAACTTCTGAAGAACAAACATATCAATATCCATCATAACAGTGTTCTTAAATGGAGAAAGTAACCCACATAACGTTTTAAACTCATGGGCTTGATACCTGTCTTTTGCCACCATCACCATTATTGGCTCTAACTGGACACGACGAAGAGATTTTATAACTTTTTCTAGCTCATTAAATCTGTTCGGAGTGACTACCATATAAAATCCGTTGTTCATTACCACCACATATCATAATCCCATCTGGAAGTATATCCCCAACTCCATAAACTACTCGCTGCTGTTTGTGAATACAGAGTTGTTAGTTCTTCTATCCTGCTCAAAAGTTCATCCAAAGACAAAGACAAAGCTGCCTTAAACGCATAAACCATATCTTCCCTTTTGATTACTTCGTAAACCGGTTGATCAGTTGTTGGTAACAATGCCATACTAACACTTTTAATATCGCGAAATTAAATATTTTTATGAAGATAGGTGATGTCGAGTATACGAAGGAAAATATTGAAGTTGTTGCGAGAAACGTTAAAGGTCGGTATTTTTTAAAGAAGAATCCACGTTGGAATATTATAGTCCCTTTCACTTATGGGTGTAAATTAATTTTAAGTGTTGGCGGTGGGGGGGTTGAACCTTTAATAATTAATGCCACACACGCTATCGATATTGCTCCTAATGCTATCAAATATTTACGACACCAAAAATGGAAAGGACATTTCAAAGTTGCTTCTTGCACAAATATCCCTGCTCCTGATAAATATTTTGATGTTGCTGTTTGCTCAGAAGTAATCGAACATTTGCCTGAAATTGCAGACGTTAAAAAAACATTCTCAGAACTAGAACGTGTTGCTAAAAAATGGATAATCACGACACCAGGTAATCCTTTAGGACCTAAAAATACTGAACCAACTCACAAAAGATTTTTGGATCTGGAAACTTTAAAAAATCTAACTTCTAAATATCCAGTAGAAGTGTTCAAAGGGGGAAACTACAACTATGTCAAAAAAAAATAAAGGTTTATTTTTGATTGATACTACAGCAAACAAAGACATGGAGAAGGGTTTTACTCTTGTTTTTCTCTTCTCCAAACAATTCTGCGTTAAACCATTTTTTGATGCACTTTCAAAAATGAGAATCCCTTTAGATCATTGTCATTTGATCATCTATGATAACACCGATAAAGCTACTCTTGGCAAAATGTTGCATGAAATTGCTGAGGATCTTGTTGATAGATTCTATACTGTTCGTTTGTGGAAAAGTTTCAGAAAAGGTGCAAGTATTCATCAACTAACAAAAAAACCTATCTTCAAAAGAACCAAACTTCCCTTCATCTACTCAGCTTATAAACATATTGGTAGATTAGTGACAACATCTCATTTTATCAACATCGAGGATGATACCATCTGTCCACCTCATACTATCATGCGATTGTTATCCCATCTAAATAAGTATGGTGATGATATTTTTGTTTCTGCTATCGAACCTGATCGCGGTCATAACTGGAACGATACTGTTAGGTTGGGTGTTCATTATATCCATCGTGTAGAAAATCTTATGCTGCAAAGAGTGAGTCTTTCCCCTAAATGTCAGGGAATTAAAGAAGTGGACGCTACTGGGCATTATTGTTTTATCACGTCTAAGAAAGTATGGAAAGAAGGTTTTAAAGACATGGATGAATACGTGAACGAAATTCCTCTTTTTGCTCTTGATATGTTCCACACCAACAATATCAAAAAGAAAGGTTATCCTCTGTTAGCAGATTTTAGGATACATTGTTTTCATATCCACCCCACACCAAAAAAAATATTGTGGTGGAGTCCTAAAAGAGCAGTTTCTAAGATGGATTATTACATCCCACAATTCAAAGTGTGGGCTCAAGCTGTTCCTCTACCTAAAGAGATCAAAGAAAGACCAAAGTTTAAAAAATGGAAAGTACCTGGAAAGATATGCCCCAAATGCAAAGACAACTAAAAGATAAACTTGCTCTCACGTACTACGGCACTCCTTACAACAAGCTATGCACAAGAAGAAAAGTAATTATCTCTAAACAAATAGCTCTCACTAAAAGTAAAGAAAATTCTATCACTAAATCTCAACCAATGACTAGATAATTCTCTCTCACATCTATGTACAAGAAGTTATATCAACACTAAAAACATCCAAAGCTATAACCTGCATGTAATAAATATCCAAACCTCTTGTCTCCCAAGCGTTAGCTCGGATACATATTTCTTCAACAGCAATAGATCCTGCATGTTTTTGGGTGATTGAATAGCACTGTCTTGCAAAAGACAAGTAGAAAGGTACGTACATTGTACTAATACCCCATCCAACCAATAAAGCTTTTGCCTGTTCTTCGGCAGCTACAATATCGGCGAATCTATTTGTTTCTTGTTCAACCATGCTATCTCTTTGAGCATCAATTCGGTTTTTGACTACGTCGCCAACCAATTTTGATGCGTATTTACTTGTACGATAGGTTGCACTTCTTACCATGCAAAAAAAAATAGCTCAATTACTTAAATACTTAACATTTTAGAATCAGTAATGAAATGGTTTTTCTGCATTGTAGATATTTAAAATTTCTGTTGCTGTTAGGATCCTATTAAAAATTCTAACTTCATCAATATCTCCCAAAAAACTAATGCCTGAAGTTAGATTATTTCTTAAACCTATCACTAAACCATCTTTTGTATCTGCTGCTCCTCCTGTTGCTTGAAATGTTTTTGCTACTAAAGCACCATTAATATAAATATCTCCATCTCCGATTGCTCTTGCTCCATCAGGATCTAATTCGTTCCATTCTACAACAATAAAATTCCAACCTTCATCTATTGTTGGCACTGATCTAATTCTTCCGCTTGATGTTCCACCTGTTAACTCTATCTGTATTCTTCTATCATCCAAAACTGAGAAATTACATCTATTAAATCCCCCTACTGACCATGATACTGCTGTTTGTTGCGCTCCATTATCTGTTGACCTGATCCAAGTCGTAATAGTTTGAACGTTGTGAGAATTTATCGGCATATCTGCCACTCTTACATAATCATCTATCCCATCAAAATATAACCCATTACCTAACAATCCTGTTCCCCACGTTGGATAAGAATCCGAATAATCATAATCTATCAAAAAATCGGTAGCATCTGCCATGCCACCCGTTGATAGAACTGTTATAGTTCCCGCATTATAACCTATTGTGTAATCAACTCCTTCTGTGTATGTAATCCCTGCAGGTTTAGAAGTAACAACAACCGAAGGATTAACTAAATTTGTATGATCTAATTGAACTGCGACATCGTGATCTGACGTAAAAGTTTCATCTGTAACCGAACCTGACACAGGATTTAATGATCCATCATTTCCATTTCCTGATTTATCAAAAGCTGTATCACCTGCTCCCTGAGAAAAAGGAAAATACAATACTGTTTCTGGTTGATTATCTTTGTTCCATAAATTCAATCTTCTGTGAAAGAACATTCTTCCAATATTCCTCAAATGATACCAAGAAAGATTTCTCCCCGCCCACTTGTTAAATTCAATGTCTGCTTCATCTGTTCTCTTTTTCAACATGTTTTTAGCAAATAGGATATAGTAGTTCGTGAGTAATGATGATATTCCGTACTCTGCCAAATAAGCTTTAACCTGATTTTCTATTTCTACTTGTTTGTTAGCTGTATTTTTAAACAATCCTTTCTGCACTTTTCCATATCTCTCTAATCGCAATTGAGTTATATCTCCGTTAATCTTAGCTGCATATTTTTTTGTCCGTAATGTTGATGATCTCATTCTATACCACTTCTTTAATTATCTCTTCTACTACCGGCAATTTTTGTTTGATTAAAGTACATGGTTTCGGCGGTGTTTCATCATGTCGGCATTTATGAAACTGATAATATTTCTTACCTATGATTTTTTGCTCCCCTTCTTCCTTTGTTTTCATTATCTTCTCTTCTATGACTTTCCCCTTATCGTCATAAATCTTCAATTTCAACCTCATAAACATCATACCAAATTCTTGTTAAGTACATTTTTCGCTATCTCTAATAAATATGTTTTGTTAAGTCCTCTTGTGTTCCATTTGTTGAGTTCGATTTGTGCCTCTTGTGTGGATTTTTTTGCGGATATTGAAGCAAAAGCCCAGTAAGGGCCTTGATAGATTGTAGATATTTTGTGTTTTGCATAAAAAGGTGTGAGTTTGTCTTTGATTGCTTTCTCTTCAGCAGGAGTCAAACCAGTTACAGGATCTACTACCATAGAGATTATTTTTTTCTACGTAGTTAAATATGTTTCCTAACCAACTATCCCCCCCACACTCCCCCCCACCACTGACCACTAATTTTTAAGTGTATGTACTCACAAATTATTATCATGCCTTATACTGAGGATGTAGTCCAAGAGTTACAGAAGAAGTATAACCTTTGGTTGCTGGATAATTTCTACTCTACCGAACACATGAACGAAGTAATTACCCAAACCGGCACTATCTCTAAGGAATTATTTCAAGTGATCCTGGACACTGGAGTACAAGAATCTTCTACTGTGAAAGCATATTATGATCTTAATAGATTTAATCCACATTATTCAAAAGCATTTTTCAGAGTGAATTTCGACAGCATAAGTGATATAACTGCATTTGTTGGATTCAAAAAATACTATACTGATCCTGCCTATGATGATACTGAAAGTCATTCAGGTTTGCTTGTCTATAATGGAAATCTTTATCTATCTTCCGGAAACGAACTCGGTGTATCAACTGGTTATCAAAACACATTAATTTCTGGAATAGATCTAACCAGAGATTTTATTATCCAGATAGAAAAAAACAGATTATTTTCTATGCCATTGCCTCAAGTTGTTCCCTACTTTGATACGTTCAGAATTATATCTCCTGACAGAGTTTGGACGCTAAAAGTGACAAACAGTAGTTATCCACCGGAAGATCTAACACATTATATTCTTTTTTATATCGAAAACCACGTGAATGAAGTGAAAAAAATGACATTGAAGCATTTTTGTTATTTAGAGGAGTACGCGGATTGAGTGTTTTTTATTGTTTGTTCGATAAAAAAAGTCGAATACAAAATCATTTCTTAATTCTAAATCTTCTTAAATTTCTTTCTCTAATTGTTTTTGAATTACTTTTAAGTAATTCTTTATTAAATCAAACTTTTAACAAATGACTCAATCGAACCCAATTTAAGCACGTAATAAAACAATGAAACACGTTACCATAGAACATCACTAACTATTTTTGATTCCTACGTGAACGAGTGAGGGAGCGAAGCGACCGAACGAGTGAAAAGCAAACCTGAGCGAAGCGAAGGTTTGCGTAATGGAAGGTTAGGAAGTTTACTTCCTAACCTTCAAGTTAAAGAAATAAAATCTCCAATCATCTTTGAGCCGATGGGAGGATACTCTGGTAGTGATAAAACTCTTCCCAAAGTTCCCATCGGGGAAAAGAATGAAAACTTCGCATACACCTGTTAATGCGAAGTTTGTTCGTGCCTGAAATTTGGTGTTAAACTTCTAAGAAATTTCAGGTTGAGTAGGAACTACGAAAGAACTTGGAGATTTTTTTCATAATTGTAGCTGTTCTCAAGAAGCAGACTTCCACTATTTCGACATTTTTAGTCGGATTATCTTTTTAATTGTCCAATCTTAGAAAAGGATCTTAACGTAGGTAAAAAAAATTACCAGTCAATTTCCCAATCATCCAAAACCGCTTTAGCCCAAATACAATCTTTCACACCATAAGCAACTTCTTCAAAAGCTATCAAAAGTGCTTCCATTAAGTATCTCACTTCTTCCTCTGTTCTCTTAATTTTCTCCACATAAATCACCTCTGGAATAGAACTAACGGAAGGAAGGATTTACTATTTTGGGTTGTTTTGTAAGTTTGTATAGTTAAACAACCGAAAATAGATAAATGTTTCCTGTGAGTGTAGGTTATGAAAGAGGTGATTGTGGAGAATCTTTTGAACAGAGGAATGTAAGATGTAAGGAAGCACTTTATAGGTTGAAGATTTTCAAGTGTGAAAGATATTTGGGCTAAGTTTTGGATCAGGAATTGACATAAATAATTTTTTTGACCGGAGTTAATTAAACAATCTAAAAAAGAAAAAAAAGGAGTAGGTTATCCTGCTTTCATCCTATTAGCTCTTATCTGTACATTCGATATTAACTCAAACTTAATCAGGTCTAAGAACCCTACCATTTCAATAACTGAAACAGAAGATCCAAACACAATATTTCTTAAACCTGTTATTGTTTCTTGTTTGGTTAATCCTTTATCTTTAGTCTTTTCTTTCACTTCAATAACCTACCTTTCTATCAAAAACACATCAAAATCTCTGTACAAACCAGATTCTTTAATTGCCTTATGTTCAGAACCCCAACCTAAAAACTTTACTCGTATTTTTTGATCTACTAACTCACTGCTAATCACTTCACCTAACACAGCAGACGATGGAACAGTAACTATACCATCATCTGTCCTTATGTCATATAAATCTCTGTTATATTTACTTTGTCTTATGGCTACTAATCTCCCTACTAATTCATCTCCTATCTTAGGATTCCAAAACTTACTACCTGTCAATTTCTTTTCTTTAGACATATACTTCCCCTTTTTGTCATTTGTCGTAAGCTAAAGCTTACTCTTATGACTATGATATAGTATGATATGTATAGTCACATATCATATATGTACAATCCAATCTTCGTAACAATCCGGACACATATCGTTATATTCCACTGCTATCTCTTCAGAGATCCTTCTTTGACATTTCTCGCACTTTGACAAGTATATCCCTCAACGCTTTATTAACTATTTCTCTTTCTCTGAACATTCTGTTTATGTAGTCGCTGAAACTCTCATTGAATCTTAAATTTTCTTTTAATTCGTTGTAAACTTTCTCGTGGATTTTGATTGATTTAAAATTACTCATGGGTAGAATATTGGTGTAATATCTTTAAATACTTTCTTTCCAAATTAATAAAACATGGTATCGAAAAAGATAATTAAAAAGCTTAAAAAGCCAGTTAAAAGAAGAAGATTGAACATAAAAGAAATTTGGGAAGCTCATGTATCAGGTCAGGGTGGATCGGAGTTTGAATAGATGAATTTAATTAAGATTGCTTACTTTGCGTATAATTTTGGAATCACTGCAACTTTAGCTGATTGTAGAAATTGGAATAATTTAAGGGGTGATTTAGATAAAAACAGAACAACAGATTAAGAACCTTATTCGTGAACTCAAACAAGATAAAAAACGTATGGAATTTGTTCAAAGATTTTCAAGAAAGGACATTGCTGACACAAAAATTAATACTCTTGAATGGGTACTTGATAAACTTGAAGAACTAGTATAAAGGTTAAAATATGTCAAGATTTAGGCGATTATGTGGTACGTGCAAGTATTGGCGACCTTTAGTGAACTATTGTGTAAAGAAACAATCTCCAAGAGGTTACTTTCAATCTCCATGCAAATATTATGAACTTAGAAATTAAGATCCTAAATTTTTAATTCGTTTTATTTCTAATCCTGCTAACCAATAAAAAAAAGACATCATCAGAAACACACCAAAAATCAGAATAATTAATCTAAATCCAGGATCTCTTACATCCCACCTAAAGAACCACCATTCTGATATTGTTCCCACGCACAGTATCAAAAGGATCAAGAACCACAGACATTTAGAGTTCATTTCTTTAGCCCTTTAATTTTCTCAATTATCGGTTGTGCATTATATCCTGCTAATCCTGCTATAACCGCTATAACGGCACTGAGTAACACTCCGTCAATACCATTATGCAATGCTGCCATTTCTATCACTACTAACAACACCATACCAAAAATTGATAAAATGGTTTTATCTTCCATATCCTTTTATTATTTAGTATTACCTTAAATATCACTATGATACTCGGTTGGAGTTGTGAAAAATGCCTTATATGAAAGATAGGGGGGGTGTTTGTGTTCTTTGTTATAAAAGATTTAGAACGTTAGAAGGACATCATGTTTGTTATGATCCGGAGAAGTTAGTGCGAATTTGTCACGATTGTCATTTTAAGATACATCATTACCCTGATAGATTAACTCCTGCTCAAAAAATCTTATTAGATCAACTTAGAGGCGATGATTGCAAAAGATTTTAGAGTACATTATCCGCTAAAGTTGAAGTTGCGCTGTTGTCTGTTATTGTTCCACCAAATACCATGTTTCCATGAACCAATGTTCTATCTGCTGCTACGGAAACAATTATGTCTTGGTTTGTTCCCCCTTCTAATGAATTACTTTCAATTATTCCATAATCCCCTGTTGTTGATATATTGCCTATAAGTCCAACAGCACCGCAGTTATAAACTCTATTCTTAGAAACAATTATCCAATCTGAAGTATTACACACTATCCCACCATCCGGACAGCTTAAACAAATATTACCTTCAATCAATGCAAAATCACTATCCGTTATTTGTACTCCCAAATTATCCAATGTATCAAAAAAACAATTCAAAACTTTTAGATAATTTGATCCATCCCACGCATAAATGCCATTTGACCAATGTCCTGTGAACTTCACATTTTCTATTGTTACATGAGTTGAAGCTTCTACCCATACTCCACGTGGAAAAAGTACAGGAACATGTGAATCATAAAGCCAAAGATCTCTTATAACAATATTATCAAACGTATCAATGTAAAAACCATGATCATCCGCTGTTTGTTCAATAATAGTTCCCCACCCCATACCCTGAATAATCACATTCCCTTTATCAAATGCAATAGTTGCTCCCACTACGAAAGTACCTTCAAGAAGTATAATTCTCCCCCCATCTGTTGGTAGATCTGAAATAGCTTGTATAATTTCTGTTTCGTCTGCTGTTCCATCACAAACATAATCCGCTTGTTCTGTATTATCACTATCCGCAGCTGCAATCACAAAAGTTGTAGCTAATCTTGGTTGTTGAGGTTCAGAAACGACATGGTCAGCGTTCCACTCTTCATGCGTTCCAATATCCCCTTTCGCTTTAACTGCTTCGTGAGTGATCGACATAATAAGAATAATTTATGCAGTTTGTCTTAAAAAGGACATCCATAATGCCTGGCAATTTAGGTAATTATCTCCACCTGCTCTATCAGCACAAGTTAATTTCACTGTGAGGTCAGAAGTAGATAAATTTGTTGTGTGTGTTGCAACAGCTGTTTCTAAATCATCAACATAAAAATAATCATGGGTTGCAGTGTGTTTAACCATGTAAACCCCAAATTGATTAGGTGCACCGATAACAGTTGCGGTTTCTGCTGCACCATCAGAACTTATAGCAGATAGAACATTATTATCTATCCTGAAGAAACATCCGTCCTGGTTAGCTGCAAAAGGTAAACCTGCATTAGCCATTAGTCCAAATTCGTGAGTTGCGTTATCTGCTGTTGGAGTTTGAACATCTAAAATCATTTCTACCATTGGTTGTGCATTTTCATCAGTTATGTTTCCTGCTGCATTCAATATCTTGTGCCTTACTGTTGCAAAGTTACCAGCTCCACCCGTAGCTGTTAATCTTAGAGCGACGTGGCCACCTACTAAAGTTACTGTTGTAGCTGTGGTACTTGTGTGTTGTGTAATATCCCAAAAATCAGCTATCGCATTAAAAAGCATATCCATGTATCGATCATATCTCGTGTCAAAATTAACTATATGGTCTGCATTCCATTCTGAAGCATATCCTCTATCTAAAGTCGCTTTAACTGTTGCATGTCTATAAGCCATACTAAATCACTTACAAGGGCCTTGTTTGTGCCCTGCTTTCTTTCCTGTATGGCCTGTATCAGACATATAGCTTCCTTTTCTTGGGCCTTTTCCATCTTTATCTGGCATATTAATCAACTCCGTATTTTATCTTTAAATCTTCAACTTCTGTTCTTGTAATCATCAATCTACCTTCCGTCATATCCATCATATCAGCAAACAATGCTTTAATAGTTTTTGGAACTACTGGCACTGTTGGTACTTCTACTTCTGGTACTTCCTCAAGAGGCACTTCTTCTTCCGTTGGTGGCAAACCAATAACCTCTAAGATTAGACTCACAACTCCATTATCTCCCTCAACAATCGTAACTTCTTTCTCTGCTTCCATACCTGCTTTGGTAACCTTTATAGTGTGCTTACCCACTGTCAAGAGATCCATAACATCTTTTAATTCTCTTTCGTTGCTTGGTGTCCAATGGTGTGTATAAACACCATCAATATAGAGTTTTGCATTTGCAGGAGTGGATTGTATCTCTATCTTAAACTCTACTGGTTTTTCTTCTACCACTTCCTCACCTGTTACTTCTTCAATCCCTTCTTCTTCCCCTAATTGTGTCGCTGATAACTCAAACCTAATTTCAACTGTTTCATCAGGTATTATCGTAACTGTTTTCGCTTCTGCTCTATAACCCTCTTTCACTGCTCCAAAAACATACGTTCCCTCTTGTAACTCAAATGTTTCTATTGCCAACTTGTAGGTATCTTTCTGATCAATAAATATCTTAGCATAAGTCGGTTTTGAATATACTTTAACTTTTCCTCTTCTCTTAGCTGACTCTTTGTAATCATCATCAGAAAACCACTTTGAACTGCCTATAAAATAGTAATTAGCATAACCATTTTTCAATAATTCTTTGTTTATGTCTTTCTTGCCTAAAAATACTACCCCTAAAATTCTACCATACTTATCTAAATTATTTAAAGGATCAGTTTTAACCTCAACTCTTTTACCATGAATGAGATCCGTTAGGAATTTTCCCGAAGCTTTTCCTGCTATTGTACTAAACTCGGGTGCGTCTATTCCAATTAACCTAATCCTGTACACATGACCTAACATATCTTTAACATCAATAGTATCACCATCAATCACTCCGGTAACTTCCCCAGTAATAATTTCAGGTACTTCTCCAGGTTCTAATGGTTTTGGTGGTGATTCTGTTTCTATGGTTTTTCTGTATTCTTCCACTTTTAATAAAGCACTTTCAACGTAATTATTCCATAATTCTTTTGTTGGCGGTACTATCCAAGCAATCTTATCTATTAGCTCCTTTGTCACTTCAACATTTTTTTCATGTTTTGGCAACAGCTCTTTGGCTTCTTCCCATCTTTCATTTCTGATAGCATCGCTTAATGGAAAATCTAATATCTCAACACCTGCCTCTTTTCCCACCCATTCAGTAAAAGAAACAGTACCCATTAACCCTGCAACAGCAAAAACAAACTTTTTAAGATATGATGGCAATGCAGCAACTTTTACTGTTACAGCTGTACCAGCTCCTTTCACAACTTGATCACCACCCGCTAAAACAATATCGTCAAGTATCTCTTTTGCAACACTAACCGGAACACCCTGAGTTTGTGATATTTTCATCACATCATCCCAATTTGTTGCAGCAGACTTAGAAACTTTAAACATCTTTGAAGCACCTAACTTTGCTCCAAGTGTTCCCGAATATCTGCTAATTGTTGCTGCTCCCAATGGCGCTAATGTGAGAACTAAATCAACCCAATCACTCTTCCCCAATTCTGTCTGAGATTCTCCTTTTACATTCTTATCAAAAAGAACAACTGACATAAAGTTTGCCATTGGAAACCATTCAGCTGCTTTAGCTGCATACTTCCCATAATCTTCAGGATCTAAAACATTTCCTGTTAAAGTTTCATAAATAGCTCCAGTAACCTCATAACCAATATTTCCCAACCCTTTAGCAAACCATCTTGCAGCATCACCAACTTTGTCAATAAGAATATCTGTCCAATCTTTTTTTATTGGTCCTGCTGGTTCTTTCCCTGTGATAACAAACGATTCAACATGATCAAATAAACCCCCTGCAAAAATCCTAACATGATAATTTCCAGGTCTATCAATTTCTCCAACTTCTTTATGTCCAATCCAACTTGCACACCAAGCCCAATTCCAACCCTTCTTCCACAAGCTCTCCCATGTAAACAATCTTTCCCCTGTATCAGAATTATACCAATCTATCACTACATCTGTATCATAAGCTAAAGGATCTCCCGACCAATTTACTTTTGCCTGGACTATCTCGTGATTTAATGTTTCGTCAGAAATTTCTTTAAACGCTGCCGACATCAACGGAGCATTTATCTTTGTATCATCCGTAGCAGTAAACGGAACTGGCGGATCATAAAACCCTAAACTAAATGTTGCACCCAAAATTAACCACCGCTACTCTTTCCTCTCTTTCTCTCTTCTTCCTCTTCTTCTTCTCCCTGCAACAAAATCACTTATTTGTCAATATATTGATATTCAGGTTTTTCTTCTTTCTTCACTTCTTTTTTTACTTCTTTTTTCTTTGCAACTGCTTTTTTAACTTCTTCTTTTTTTGGCTTTTCTCCTGCTTTCTTTTCTTTCTCTAATTCTTCAAAAGATTTTCCTTTTACTTCTCCAATAGCTTTGCTTTCAGCTCCTACTTCAACCCCTGCGAAGGACAATAAATGATCCAACATCCCTATCCTACGAGCATTCAAACGAGGTTTGAAAGCTAACGTTCCCCTTAAACGTCTAATTTCATCAACCAAAGTAGTGTTTCCTTTTACCATAATTTCCTCACCTAACCACACTCTCCAAGAGCGTCTTTTGGGATCAGGTTTGTTACCGGATCTATACCAATAGTGAAGAATTTTTATTTGATCCCAATCCTTCAACTCTTCCTCTGGCTTAAATTTGTAGATACAATAGTTATACCATTTTTCCAAGTTATAAATCTGATGTTTTGAGATCCTAATTTTATCTCTCATTCTCAAGATATTTGTTAGAATGTCTTGCTCCCATAATCCCTTCCACTTTTTCCTATCCTTAAAATTCTTATGAATGTACCTATCATGCCAAACTTTTGAAACCTCTCTCATAAGATTTTTTTCAAAAGCTACAAAACCTGAATTATAGATTCCCCACTTCTTCTCTTCATATAAAGCTATCTTACCCTCAGAAACAATATCAAAAACTTCCCCAAACTTCTGAAGAACAAACATATCAATATCCATCATAACAGTGTTCTTAAATGGAGAAAGTAACCCACATAACGTTTTAAACTCATGGGCTTGATACCTGTCTTTTGCCACCATCACCATTATTGGCTCTAACTGGACACGACGAAGAGATTTTATAACTTTTTCTAGCTCATTAAATCTGTTCGGAGTGACTACCATATAAAATCCGTTGTTCATTACCACCACATATCATAATCCCATCTGGAAGTATATCCCCAACTCCATAAACTACTCGCTGCTGTTTGTGAATACAGAGTTGTTAGTTCTTCTATCCTGCTCAAAAGTTCATCCAAAGACAAAGACAAAGCTGCCTTAAACGCATAAACCATATCTTCCCTTTTGATTACTTCGTAAACCGGTTGATCAGTTGTTGGTAACAATGCCATACTAACACTTTTAATATCGCGAAATTAAATATTTTTATGAAGATAGGTGATGTCGAGTATACGAAGGAAAATATTGAAGTTGTTGCGAGAAACGTTAAAGGTCGGTATTTTTTAAAGAAGAATCCACGTTGGAATATTATAGTCCCTTTCACTTATGGGTGTAAATTAATTTTAAGTGTTGGCGGTGGGGGGGTTGAACCTTTAATAATTAATGCCACACACGCTATCGATATTGCTCCTAATGCTATCAAATATTTACGACACCAAAAATGGAAAGGACATTTCAAAGTTGCTTCTTGCACAAATATCCCTGCTCCTGATAAATATTTTGATGTTGCTGTTTGCTCAGAAGTAATCGAACATTTGCCTGAAATTGCAGACGTTAAAAAAACATTCTCAGAACTAGAACGTGTTGCTAAAAAATGGATAATCACGACACCAGGTAATCCTTTAGGACCTAAAAATACTGAACCAACTCACAAAAGATTTTTGGATCTGGAAACTTTAAAAAATCTAACTTCTAAATATCCAGTAGAAGTGTTCAAAGGGGGAAACTACAACTATGTCAAAAAAAAATAAAGGTTTATTTTTGATTGATACTACAGCAAACAAAGACATGGAGAAGGGTTTTACTCTTGTTTTTCTCTTCTCCAAACAATTCTGCGTTAAACCATTTTTTGATGCACTTTCAAAAATGAGAATCCCTTTAGATCATTGTCATTTGATCATCTATGATAACACCGATAAAGCTACTCTTGGCAAAATGTTGCATGAAATTGCTGAGGATCTTGTTGATAGATTCTATACTGTTCGTTTGTGGAAAAGTTTCAGAAAAGGTGCAAGTATTCATCAACTAACAAAAAAACCTATCTTCAAAAGAACCAAACTTCCCTTCATCTACTCAGCTTATAAACATATTGGTAGATTAGTGACAACATCTCATTTTATCAACATCGAGGATGATACCATCTGTCCACCTCATACTATCATGCGATTGTTATCCCATCTAAATAAGTATGGTGATGATATTTTTGTTTCTGCTATCGAACCTGATCGCGGTCATAACTGGAACGATACTGTTAGGTTGGGTGTTCATTATATCCATCGTGTAGAAAATCTTATGCTGCAAAGAGTGAGTCTTTCCCCTAAATGTCAGGGAATTAAAGAAGTGGACGCTACTGGGCATTATTGTTTTATCACGTCTAAGAAAGTATGGAAAGAAGGTTTTAAAGACATGGATGAATACGTGAACGAAATTCCTCTTTTTGCTCTTGATATGTTCCACACCAACAATATCAAAAAGAAAGGTTATCCTCTGTTAGCAGATTTTAGGATACATTGTTTTCATATCCACCCCACACCAAAAAAAATATTGTGGTGGAGTCCTAAAAGAGCAGTTTCTAAGATGGATTATTACATCCCACAATTCAAAGTGTGGGCTCAAGCTGTTCCTCTACCTAAAGAGATCAAAGAAAGACCAAAGTTTAAAAAATGGAAAGTACCTGGAAAGATATGCCCCAAATGCAAAGACAACTAAAAGATAAACTTGCTCTCACGTACTACGGCACTCCTTACAACAAGCTATGCACAAGAAGAAAAGTAATTATCTCTAAACAAATAGCTCTCACTAAAAGTAAAGAAAATTCTATCACTAAATCTCAACCAATGACTAGATAATTCTCTCTCACATCTATGTACAAGAAGTTATATCAACACTAAAAACATCCAAAGCTATAACCTGCATGTAATAAATATCCAAACCTCTTGTCTCCCAAGCGTTAGCTCGGATACATATTTCTTCAACAGCAATAGATCCTGCATGTTTTTGGGTGATTGAATAGCACTGTCTTGCAAAAGACAAGTAGAAAGGTACGTACATTGTACTAATACCCCATCCAACCAATAAAGCTTTTGCCTGTTCTTCGGCAGCTACAATATCGGCGAATCTATTTGTTTCTTGTTCAACCATGCTATCTCTTTGAGCATCAATTCGGTTTTTGACTACGTCGCCAACCAATTTTGATGCGTATTTACTTGTACGATAGGTTGCACTTCTTACCATGCAAAAAAAAATAGCTCAATTACTTAAATACTTAACATTTTAGAATCAGTAATGAAATGGTTTTTCTGCATTGTAGATATTTAAAATTTCTGTTGCTGTTAGGATCCTATTAAAAATTCTAACTTCATCAATATCTCCCAAAAAACTAATGCCTGAAGTTAGATTATTTCTTAAACCTATCACTAAACCATCTTTTGTATCTGCTGCTCCTCCTGTTGCTTGAAATGTTTTTGCTACTAAAGCACCATTAATATAAATATCTCCATCTCCGATTGCTCTTGCTCCATCAGGATCTAATTCGTTCCATTCTACAACAATAAAATTCCAACCTTCATCTATTGTTGGCACTGATCTAATTCTTCCGCTTGATGTTCCACCTGTTAACTCTATCTGTATTCTTCTATCATCCAAAACTGAGAAATTACATCTATTAAATCCCCCTACTGACCATGATACTGCTGTTTGTTGCGCTCCATTATCTGTTGACCTGATCCAAGTCGTAATAGTTTGAACGTTGTGAGAATTTATCGGCATATCTGCCACTCTTACATAATCATCTATCCCATCAAAATATAACCCATTACCTAACAATCCTGTTCCCCACGTTGGATAAGAATCCGAATAATCATAATCTATCAAAAAATCGGTAGCATCTGCCATGCCACCCGTTGATAGAACTGTTATAGTTCCCGCATTATAACCTATTGTGTAATCAACTCCTTCTGTGTATGTAATCCCTGCAGGTTTAGAAGTAACAACAACCGAAGGATTAACTAAATTTGTATGATCTAATTGAACTGCGACATCGTGATCTGACGTAAAAGTTTCATCTGTAACCGAACCTGACACAGGATTTAATGATCCATCATTTCCATTTCCTGATTTATCAAAAGCTGTATCACCTGCTCCCTGAGAAAAAGGAAAATACAATACTGTTTCTGGTTGATTATCTTTGTTCCATAAATTCAATCTTCTGTGAAAGAACATTCTTCCAATATTCCTCAAATGATACCAAGAAAGATTTCTCCCCGCCCACTTGTTAAATTCAATGTCTGCTTCATCTGTTCTCTTTTTCAACATGTTTTTAGCAAATAGGATATAGTAGTTCGTGAGTAATGATGATATTCCGTACTCTGCCAAATAAGCTTTAACCTGATTTTCTATTTCTACTTGTTTGTTAGCTGTATTTTTAAACAATCCTTTCTGCACTTTTCCATATCTCTCTAATCGCAATTGAGTTATATCTCCGTTAATCTTAGCTGCATATTTTTTTGTCCGTAATGTTGATGATCTCATTCTATACCACTTCTTTAATTATCTCTTCTACTACCGGCAATTTTTGTTTGATTAAAGTACATGGTTTCGGCGGTGTTTCATCATGTCGGCATTTATGAAACTGATAATATTTCTTACCTATGATTTTTTGCTCCCCTTCTTCCTTTGTTTTCATTATCTTCTCTTCTATGACTTTCCCCTTATCGTCATAAATCTTCAATTTCAACCTCATAAACATCATACCAAATTCTTGTTAAGTACATTTTTCGCTATCTCTAATAAATATGTTTTGTTAAGTCCTCTTGTGTTCCATTTGTTGAGTTCGATTTGTGCCTCTTGTGTGGATTTTTTTGCGGATATTGAAGCAAAAGCCCAGTAAGGGCCTTGATAGATTGTAGATATTTTGTGTTTTGCATAAAAAGGTGTGAGTTTGTCTTTGATTGCTTTCTCTTCAGCAGGAGTCAAACCAGTTACAGGATCTACTACCATAGAGATTATTTTTTTCTACGTAGTTAAATATGTTTCCTAACCAACTATCCCCCCCACACTCCCCCCCACCACTGACCACTAATTTTTAAGTGTATGTACTCACAAATTATTATCATGCCTTATACTGAGGATGTAGTCCAAGAGTTACAGAAGAAGTATAACCTTTGGTTGCTGGATAATTTCTACTCTACCGAACACATGAACGAAGTAATTACCCAAACCGGCACTATCTCTAAGGAATTATTTCAAGTGATCCTGGACACTGGAGTACAAGAATCTTCTACTGTGAAAGCATATTATGATCTTAATAGATTTAATCCACATTATTCAAAAGCATTTTTCAGAGTGAATTTCGACAGCATAAGTGATATAACTGCATTTGTTGGATTCAAAAAATACTATACTGATCCTGCCTATGATGATACTGAAAGTCATTCAGGTTTGCTTGTCTATAATGGAAATCTTTATCTATCTTCCGGAAACGAACTCGGTGTATCAACTGGTTATCAAAACACATTAATTTCTGGAATAGATCTAACCAGAGATTTTATTATCCAGATAGAAAAAAACAGATTATTTTCTATGCCATTGCCTCAAGTTGTTCCCTACTTTGATACGTTCAGAATTATATCTCCTGACAGAGTTTGGACGCTAAAAGTGACAAACAGTAGTTATCCACCGGAAGATCTAACACATTATATTCTTTTTTATATCGAAAACCACGTGAATGAAGTGAAAAAAATGACATTGAAGCATTTTTGTTATTTAGAGGAGTACGCGGATTGAGTGTTTTTTATTGTTTGTTCGATAAAAAAAGTCGAATACAAAATCATTTCTTAATTCTAAATCTTCTTAAATTTCTTTCTCTAATTGTTTTTGAATTACTTTTAAGTAATTCTTTATTAAATCAAACTTTTAACAAATGACTCAATCGAACCCAATTTAAGCACGTAATAAAACAATGAAACACGTTACCATAGAACATCACTAACTATTTTTGATTCCTACGTGAACGAGTGAGGGAGCGAAGCGACCGAACGAGTGAAAAGCAAACCTGAGCGAAGCGAAGGTTTGCGTAATGGAAGGTTAGGAAGTTTACTTCCTAACCTTCAAGTTAAAGAAATAAAATCTCCAATCATCTTTGAGCCGATGGGAGGATACTCTGGTAGTGATAAAACTCTTCCCAAAGTTCCCATCGGGGAAAAGAATGAAAACTTCGCATACACCTGTTAATGCGAAGTTTGTTCGTGCCTGAAATTTGGTGTTAAACTTCTAAGAAATTTCAGGTTGAGTAGGAACTACGAAAGAACTTGGAGATTTTTTTCATAATTGTAGCTGTTCTCAAGAAGCAGACTTCCACTATTTCGACATTTTTAGTCGGATTATCTTTTTAATTGTCCAATCTTAGAAAAGGATCTTAACGTAGGTAAAAAAAATTACCAGTCAATTTCCCAATCATCCAAAACCGCTTTAGCCCAAATACAATCTTTCACACCATAAGCAACTTCTTCAAAAGCTATCAAAAGTGCTTCCATTAAGTATCTCACTTCTTCCTCTGTTCTCTTAATTTTCTCCACATAAATCACCTCTGGAATAGAACTAACGGAAGGAAGGATTTACTATTTTGGGTTGTTTTGTAAGTTTGTATAGTTAAACAACCGAAAATAGATAAATGTTTCCTGTGAGTGTAGGTTATGAAAGAGGTGATTGTGGAGAATCTTTTGAACAGAGGAATGTAAGATGTAAGGAAGCACTTTATAGGTTGAAGATTTTCAAGTGTGAAAGATATTTGGGCTAAGTTTTGGATCAGGAATTGACATAAATAATTTTTTTGACCGGAGTTAATTAAACAATCTAAAAAAGAAAAAAAAGGAGTAGGTTATCCTGCTTTCATCCTATTAGCTCTTATCTGTACATTCGATATTAACTCAAACTTAATCAGGTCTAAGAACCCTACCATTTCAATAACTGAAACAGAAGATCCAAACACAATATTTCTTAAACCTGTTATTGTTTCTTGTTTGGTTAATCCTTTATCTTTAGTCTTTTCTTTCACTTCAATAACCTACCTTTCTATCAAAAACACATCAAAATCTCTGTACAAACCAGATTCTTTAATTGCCTTATGTTCAGAACCCCAACCTAAAAACTTTACTCGTATTTTTTGATCTACTAACTCACTGCTAATCACTTCACCTAACACAGCAGACGATGGAACAGTAACTATACCATCATCTGTCCTTATGTCATATAAATCTCTGTTATATTTACTTTGTCTTATGGCTACTAATCTCCCTACTAATTCATCTCCTATCTTAGGATTCCAAAACTTACTACCTGTCAATTTCTTTTCTTTAGACATATACTTCCCCTTTTTGTCATTTGTCGTAAGCTAAAGCTTACTCTTATGACTATGATATAGTATGATATGTATAGTCACATATCATATATGTACAATCCAATCTTCGTAACAATCCGGACACATATCGTTATATTCCACTGCTATCTCTTCAGAGATCCTTCTTTGACATTTCTCGCACTTTGACAAGTATATCCCTCAACGCTTTATTAACTATTTCTCTTTCTCTGAACATTCTGTTTATGTAGTCGCTGAAACTCTCATTGAATCTTAAATTTTCTTTTAATTCGTTGTAAACTTTCTCGTGGATTTTGATTGATTTAAAATTACTCATGGGTAGAATATTGGTGTAATATCTTTAAATACTTTCTTTCCAAATTAATAAAACATGGTATCGAAAAAGATAATTAAAAAGCTTAAAAAGCCAGTTAAAAGAAGAAGATTGAACATAAAAGAAATTTGGGAAGCTCATGTATCAGGTCAGGGTGGATCGGAGTTTGAATAGATGAATTTAATTAAGATTGCTTACTTTGCGTATAATTTTGGAATCACTGCAACTTTAGCTGATTGTAGAAATTGGAATAATTTAAGGGGTGATTTAGATAAAAACAGAACAACAGATTAAGAACCTTATTCGTGAACTCAAACAAGATAAAAAACGTATGGAATTTGTTCAAAGATTTTCAAGAAAGGACATTGCTGACACAAAAATTAATACTCTTGAATGGGTACTTGATAAACTTGAAGAACTAGTATAAAGGTTAAAATATGTCAAGATTTAGGCGATTATGTGGTACGTGCAAGTATTGGCGACCTTTAGTGAACTATTGTGTAAAGAAACAATCTCCAAGAGGTTACTTTCAATCTCCATGCAAATATTATGAACTTAGAAATTAAGATCCTAAATTTTTAATTCGTTTTATTTCTAATCCTGCTAACCAATAAAAAAAAGACATCATCAGAAACACACCAAAAATCAGAATAATTAATCTAAATCCAGGATCTCTTACATCCCACCTAAAGAACCACCATTCTGATATTGTTCCCACGCACAGTATCAAAAGGATCAAGAACCACAGACATTTAGAGTTCATTTCTTTAGCCCTTTAATTTTCTCAATTATCGGTTGTGCATTATATCCTGCTAATCCTGCTATAACCGCTATAACGGCACTGAGTAACACTCCGTCAATACCATTATGCAATGCTGCCATTTCTATCACTACTAACAACACCATACCAAAAATTGATAAAATGGTTTTATCTTCCATATCCTTTTATTATTTAGTATTACCTTAAATATCACTATGATACTCGGTTGGAGTTGTGAAAAATGCCTTATATGAAAGATAGGGGGGGTGTTTGTGTTCTTTGTTATAAAAGATTTAGAACGTTAGAAGGACATCATGTTTGTTATGATCCGGAGAAGTTAGTGCGAATTTGTCACGATTGTCATTTTAAGATACATCATTACCCTGATAGATTAACTCCTGCTCAAAAAATCTTATTAGATCAACTTAGAGGCGATGATTGCAAAAGATTTTAGAGTACATTATCCGCTAAAGTTGAAGTTGCGCTGTTGTCTGTTATTGTTCCACCAAATACCATGTTTCCATGAACCAATGTTCTATCTGCTGCTACGGAAACAATTATGTCTTGGTTTGTTCCCCCTTCTAATGAATTACTTTCAATTATTCCATAATCCCCTGTTGTTGATATATTGCCTATAAGTCCAACAGCACCGCAGTTATAAACTCTATTCTTAGAAACAATTATCCAATCTGAAGTATTACACACTATCCCACCATCCGGACAGCTTAAACAAATATTACCTTCAATCAATGCAAAATCACTATCCGTTATTTGTACTCCCAAATTATCCAATGTATCAAAAAAACAATTCAAAACTTTTAGATAATTTGATCCATCCCACGCATAAATGCCATTTGACCAATGTCCTGTGAACTTCACATTTTCTATTGTTACATGAGTTGAAGCTTCTACCCATACTCCACGTGGAAAAAGTACAGGAACATGTGAATCATAAAGCCAAAGATCTCTTATAACAATATTATCAAACGTATCAATGTAAAAACCATGATCATCCGCTGTTTGTTCAATAATAGTTCCCCACCCCATACCCTGAATAATCACATTCCCTTTATCAAATGCAATAGTTGCTCCCACTACGAAAGTACCTTCAAGAAGTATAATTCTCCCCCCATCTGTTGGTAGATCTGAAATAGCTTGTATAATTTCTGTTTCGTCTGCTGTTCCATCACAAACATAATCCGCTTGTTCTGTATTATCACTATCCGCAGCTGCAATCACAAAAGTTGTAGCTAATCTTGGTTGTTGAGGTTCAGAAACGACATGGTCAGCGTTCCACTCTTCATGCGTTCCAATATCCCCTTTCGCTTTAACTGCTTCGTGAGTGATCGACATAATAAGAATAATTTATGCAGTTTGTCTTAAAAAGGACATCCATAATGCCTGGCAATTTAGGTAATTATCTCCACCTGCTCTATCAGCACAAGTTAATTTCACTGTGAGGTCAGAAGTAGATAAATTTGTTGTGTGTGTTGCAACAGCTGTTTCTAAATCATCAACATAAAAATAATCATGGGTTGCAGTGTGTTTAACCATGTAAACCCCAAATTGATTAGGTGCACCGATAACAGTTGCGGTTTCTGCTGCACCATCAGAACTTATAGCAGATAGAACATTATTATCTATCCTGAAGAAACATCCGTCCTGGTTAGCTGCAAAAGGTAAACCTGCATTAGCCATTAGTCCAAATTCGTGAGTTGCGTTATCTGCTGTTGGAGTTTGAACATCTAAAATCATTTCTACCATTGGTTGTGCATTTTCATCAGTTATGTTTCCTGCTGCATTCAATATCTTGTGCCTTACTGTTGCAAAGTTACCAGCTCCACCCGTAGCTGTTAATCTTAGAGCGACGTGGCCACCTACTAAAGTTACTGTTGTAGCTGTGGTACTTGTGTGTTGTGTAATATCCCAAAAATCAGCTATCGCATTAAAAAGCATATCCATGTATCGATCATATCTCGTGTCAAAATTAACTATATGGTCTGCATTCCATTCTGAAGCATATCCTCTATCTAAAGTCGCTTTAACTGTTGCATGTCTATAAGCCATACTAAATCACTTACAAGGGCCTTGTTTGTGCCCTGCTTTCTTTCCTGTATGGCCTGTATCAGACATATAGCTTCCTTTTCTTGGGCCTTTTCCATCTTTATCTGGCATATTAATCAACTCCGTATTTTATCTTTAAATCTTCAACTTCTGTTCTTGTAATCATCAATCTACCTTCCGTCATATCCATCATATCAGCAAACAATGCTTTAATAGTTTTTGGAACTACTGGCACTGTTGGTACTTCTACTTCTGGTACTTCCTCAAGAGGCACTTCTTCTTCCGTTGGTGGCAAACCAATAACCTCTAAGATTAGACTCACAACTCCATTATCTCCCTCAACAATCGTAACTTCTTTCTCTGCTTCCATACCTGCTTTGGTAACCTTTATAGTGTGCTTACCCACTGTCAAGAGATCCATAACATCTTTTAATTCTCTTTCGTTGCTTGGTGTCCAATGGTGTGTATAAACACCATCAATATAGAGTTTTGCATTTGCAGGAGTGGATTGTATCTCTATCTTAAACTCTACTGGTTTTTCTTCTACCACTTCCTCACCTGTTACTTCTTCAATCCCTTCTTCTTCCCCTAATTGTGTCGCTGATAACTCAAACCTAATTTCAACTGTTTCATCAGGTATTATCGTAACTGTTTTCGCTTCTGCTCTATAACCCTCTTTCACTGCTCCAAAAACATACGTTCCCTCTTGTAACTCAAATGTTTCTATTGCCAACTTGTAGGTATCTTTCTGATCAATAAATATCTTAGCATAAGTCGGTTTTGAATATACTTTAACTTTTCCTCTTCTCTTAGCTGACTCTTTGTAATCATCATCAGAAAACCACTTTGAACTGCCTATAAAATAGTAATTAGCATAACCATTTTTCAATAATTCTTTGTTTATGTCTTTCTTGCCTAAAAATACTACCCCTAAAATTCTACCATACTTATCTAAATTATTTAAAGGATCAGTTTTAACCTCAACTCTTTTACCATGAATGAGATCCGTTAGGAATTTTCCCGAAGCTTTTCCTGCTATTGTACTAAACTCGGGTGCGTCTATTCCAATTAACCTAATCCTGTACACATGACCTAACATATCTTTAACATCAATAGTATCACCATCAATCACTCCGGTAACTTCCCCAGTAATAATTTCAGGTACTTCTCCAGGTTCTAATGGTTTTGGTGGTGATTCTGTTTCTATGGTTTTTCTGTATTCTTCCACTTTTAATAAAGCACTTTCAACGTAATTATTCCATAATTCTTTTGTTGGCGGTACTATCCAAGCAATCTTATCTATTAGCTCCTTTGTCACTTCAACATTTTTTTCATGTTTTGGCAACAGCTCTTTGGCTTCTTCCCATCTTTCATTTCTGATAGCATCGCTTAATGGAAAATCTAATATCTCAACACCTGCCTCTTTTCCCACCCATTCAGTAAAAGAAACAGTACCCATTAACCCTGCAACAGCAAAAACAAACTTTTTATGATATGATGGCAATGCAGCAACTTTTACTGTTACAGCTGTACCAGCTCCTTTCACAACTTGATCACCACCCGCTAAAACAATATCGTCAAGTATCTCTTTTGCAACACTAACCGGAACACCCTGAGTTTGTGATATTTTCATCACATCATCCCAATTTGTTGCAGCAGACTTAGAAACTTTAAACATCTTTGAAGCACCTAACTTTGCTCCAAGTGTTCCCGAATATCTGCTAATTGTTGCTGCTCCCAATGGCGCTAATGTGAGAACTAAATCAACCCAATCACTCTTCCCCAATTCTGTCTGAGATTCTCCTTTTACATTCTTATCAAAAAGAACAACTGACATAAAGTTTGCCATTGGAAACCATTCAGCTGCTTTAGCTGCATACTTCCCATAATCTTCAGGATCTAAAACATTTCCTGTTAAAGTTTCATAAATAGCTCCAGTAACCTCATAACCAATATTTCCCAACCCTTTAGCAAACCATCTTGCAGCATCACCAACTTTGTCAATAAGAATATCTGTCCAATCTTTTTTTATTGGTCCTGCTGGTTCTTTCCCTGTGATAACAAACGATTCAACATGATCAAATAAACCCCCTGCAAAAATCCTAACATGATAATTTCCAGGTCTATCAATTTCTCCAACTTCTTTATGTCCAATCCAACTTGCACACCAAGCCCAATTCCAACCCTTCTTCCACAAGCTCTCCCATGTAAACAATCTTTCCCCTGTATCAGAATTATACCAATCTATCACTACATCTGTATCATAAGCTAAAGGATCTCCCGACCAATTTACTTTTGCCTGGACTATCTCGTGATTTAATGTTTCGTCAGAAATTTCTTTAAACGCTGCCGACATCAACGGAGCATTTATCTTTGTATCATCCGTAGCAGTAAACGGAACTGGCGGATCATAAAACCCTAAACTAAATGTTGCACCCAAAATTAACCACCGCTACTCTTTCCTCTCTTTCTCTCTTCTTCCTCTTCTTCTTCTCCCTGCAACAAAATCACTTATTTGTCAATATATTGATATTCAGGTTTTTCTTCTTTCTTCACTTCTTTTTTTACTTCTTTTTTCTTTGCAACTGCTTTTTTAACTTCTTCTTTTTTTGGCTTTTCTCCTGCTTTCTTTTCTTTCTCTAATTCTTCAAAAGATTTTCCTTTTACTTCTCCAATAGCTTTGCTTTCAGCTCCTACTTCAACCCCTGCGAAGGACAATAAATGATCCAACATCCCTATCCTACGAGCATTCAAACGAGGTTTGAAAGCTAACGTTCCCCTTAAACGTCTAATTTCATCAACCAAAGTAGTGTTTCCTTTTACCATAATTTCCTCACCTAACCACACTCTCCAAGAGCGTCTTTTGGGATCAGGTTTGTTACCGGATCTATACCAATAGTGAAGAATTTTTATTTGATCCCAATCCTTCAACTCTTCCTCTGGCTTAAATTTGTAGATACAATAGTTATACCATTTTTCCAAGTTATAAATCTGATGTTTTGAGATCCTAATTTTATCTCTCATTCTCAAGATATTTGTTAGAATGTCTTGCTCCCATAATCCCTTCCACTTTTTCCTATCCTTAAAATTCTTATGAATGTACCTATCATGCCAAACTTTTGAAACCTCTCTCATAAGATTTTTTTCAAAAGCTACAAAACCTGAATTATAGATTCCCCACTTCTTCTCTTCATATAAAGCTATCTTACCCTCAGAAACAATATCAAAAACTTCCCCAAACTTCTGAAGAACAAACATATCAATATCCATCATAACAGTGTTCTTAAATGGAGAAAGTAACCCACATAACGTTTTAAACTCATGGGCTTGATACCTGTCTTTTGCCACCATCACCATTATTGGCTCTAACTGGACACGACGAAGAGATTTTATAACTTTTTCTAGCTCATTAAATCTGTTCGGAGTGACTACCATATAAAATCCGTTGTTCATTACCACCACATATCATAATCCCATCTGGAAGTATATCCCCAACTCCATAAACTACTCGCTGCTGTTTGTGAATACAGAGTTGTTAGTTCTTCTATCCTGCTCAAAAGTTCATCCAAAGACAAAGACAAAGCTGCCTTAAACGCATAAACCATATCTTCCCTTTTGATTACTTCGTAAACCGGTTGATCAGTTGTTGGTAACAATGCCATACTAACACTTTTAATATCGCGAAATTAAATATTTTTATGAAGATAGGTGATGTCGAGTATACGAAGGAAAATATTGAAGTTGTTGCGAGAAACGTTAAAGGTCGGTATTTTTTAAAGAAGAATCCACGTTGGAATATTATAGTCCCTTTCACTTATGGGTGTAAATTAATTTTAAGTGTTGGCGGTGGGGGGGTTGAACCTTTAATAATTAATGCCACACACGCTATCGATATTGCTCCTAATGCTATCAAATATTTACGACACCAAAAATGGAAAGGACATTTCAAAGTTGCTTCTTGCACAAATATCCCTGCTCCTGATAAATATTTTGATGTTGCTGTTTGCTCAGAAGTAATCGAACATTTGCCTGAAATTGCAGACGTTAAAAAAACATTCTCAGAACTAGAACGTGTTGCTAAAAAATGGATAATCACGACACCAGGTAATCCTTTAGGACCTAAAAATACTGAACCAACTCACAAAAGATTTTTGGATCTGGAAACTTTAAAAAATCTAACTTCTAAATATCCAGTAGAAGTGTTCAAAGGGGGAAACTACAACTATGTCAAAAAAAAATAAAGGTTTATTTTTGATTGATACTACAGCAAACAAAGACATGGAGAAGGGTTTTACTCTTGTTTTTCTCTTCTCCAAACAATTCTGCGTTAAACCATTTTTTGATGCACTTTCAAAAATGAGAATCCCTTTAGATCATTGTCATTTGATCATCTATGATAACACCGATAAAGCTACTCTTGGCAAAATGTTGCATGAAATTGCTGAGGATCTTGTTGATAGATTCTATACTGTTCGTTTGTGGAAAAGTTTCAGAAAAGGTGCAAGTATTCATCAACTAACAAAAAAACCTATCTTCAAAAGAACCAAACTTCCCTTCATCTACTCAGCTTATAAACATATTGGTAGATTAGTGACAACATCTCATTTTATCAACATCGAGGATGATACCATCTGTCCACCTCATACTATCATGCGATTGTTATCCCATCTAAATAAGTATGGTGATGATATTTTTGTTTCTGCTATCGAACCTGATCGCGGTCATAACTGGAACGATACTGTTAGGTTGGGTGTTCATTATATCCATCGTGTAGAAAATCTTATGCTGCAAAGAGTGAGTCTTTCCCCTAAATGTCAGGGAATTAAAGAAGTGGACGCTACTGGGCATTATTGTTTTATCACGTCTAAGAAAGTATGGAAAGAAGGTTTTAAAGACATGGATGAATACGTGAACGAAATTCCTCTTTTTGCTCTTGATATGTTCCACACCAACAATATCAAAAAGAAAGGTTATCCTCTGTTAGCAGATTTTAGGATACATTGTTTTCATATCCACCCCACACCAAAAAAAATATTGTGGTGGAGTCCTAAAAGAGCAGTTTCTAAGATGGATTATTACATCCCACAATTCAAAGTGTGGGCTCAAGCTGTTCCTCTACCTAAAGAGATCAAAGAAAGACCAAAGTTTAAAAAATGGAAAGTACCTGGAAAGATATGCCCCAAATGCAAAGACAACTAAAAGATAAACTTGCTCTCACGTACTACGGCACTCCTTACAACAAGCTATGCACAAGAAGAAAAGTAATTATCTCTAAACAAATAGCTCTCACTAAAAGTAAAGAAAATTCTATCACTAAATCTCAACCAATGACTAGATAATTCTCTCTCACATCTATGTACAAGAAGTTATATCAACACTAAAAACATCCAAAGCTATAACCTGCATGTAATAAATATCCAAACCTCTTGTCTCCCAAGCGTTAGCTCGGATACATATTTCTTCAACAGCAATAGATCCTGCATGTTTTTGGGTGATTGAATAGCACTGTCTTGCAAAAGACAAGTAGAAAGGTACGTACATTGTACTAATACCCCATCCAACCAATAAAGCTTTTGCCTGTTCTTCGGCAGCTACAATATCGGCGAATCTATTTGTTTCTTGTTCAACCATGCTATCTCTTTGAGCATCAATTCGGTTTTTGACTACGTCGCCAACCAATTTTGATGCGTATTTACTTGTACGATAGGTTGCACTTCTTACCATGCAAAAAAAAATAGCTCAATTACTTAAATACTTAACATTTTAGAATCAGTAATGAAATGGTTTTTCTGCATTGTAGATATTTAAAATTTCTGTTGCTGTTAGGATCCTATTAAAAATTCTAACTTCATCAATATCTCCCAAAAAACTAATGCCTGAAGTTAGATTATTTCTTAAACCTATCACTAAACCATCTTTTGTATCTGCTGCTCCTCCTGTTGCTTGAAATGTTTTTGCTACTAAAGCACCATTAATATAAATATCTCCATCTCCGATTGCTCTTGCTCCATCAGGATCTAATTCGTTCCATTCTACAACAATAAAATTCCAACCTTCATCTATTGTTGGCACTGATCTAATTCTTCCGCTTGATGTTCCACCTGTTAACTCTATCTGTATTCTTCTATCATCCAAAACTGAGAAATTACATCTATTAAATCCCCCTACTGACCATGATACTGCTGTTTGTTGCGCTCCATTATCTGTTGACCTGATCCAAGTCGTAATAGTTTGAACGTTGTGAGAATTTATCGGCATATCTGCCACTCTTACATAATCATCTATCCCATCAAAATATAACCCATTACCTAACAATCCTGTTCCCCACGTTGGATAAGAATCCGAATAATCATAATCTATCAAAAAATCGGTAGCATCTGCCATGCCACCCGTTGATAGAACTGTTATAGTTCCCGCATTATAACCTATTGTGTAATCAACTCCTTCTGTGTATGTAATCCCTGCAGGTTTAGAAGTAACAACAACCGAAGGATTAACTAAATTTGTATGATCTAATTGAACTGCGACATCGTGATCTGACGTAAAAGTTTCATCTGTAACCGAACCTGACACAGGATTTAATGATCCATCATTTCCATTTCCTGATTTATCAAAAGCTGTATCACCTGCTCCCTGAGAAAAAGGAAAATACAATACTGTTTCTGGTTGATTATCTTTGTTCCATAAATTCAATCTTCTGTGAAAGAACATTCTTCCAATATTCCTCAAATGATACCAAGAAAGATTTCTCCCCGCCCACTTGTTAAATTCAATGTCTGCTTCATCTGTTCTCTTTTTCAACATGTTTTTAGCAAATAGGATATAGTAGTTCGTGAGTAATGATGATATTCCGTACTCTGCCAAATAAGCTTTAACCTGATTTTCTATTTCTACTTGTTTGTTAGCTGTATTTTTAAACAATCCTTTCTGCACTTTTCCATATCTCTCTAATCGCAATTGAGTTATATCTCCGTTAATCTTAGCTGCATATTTTTTTGTCCGTAATGTTGATGATCTCATTCTATACCACTTCTTTAATTATCTCTTCTACTACCGGCAATTTTTGTTTGATTAAAGTACATGGTTTCGGCGGTGTTTCATCATGTCGGCATTTATGAAACTGATAATATTTCTTACCTATGATTTTTTGCTCCCCTTCTTCCTTTGTTTTCATTATCTTCTCTTCTATGACTTTCCCCTTATCGTCATAAATCTTCAATTTCAACCTCATAAACATCATACCAAATTCTTGTTAAGTACATTTTTCGCTATCTCTAATAAATATGTTTTGTTAAGTCCTCTTGTGTTCCATTTGTTGAGTTCGATTTGTGCCTCTTGTGTGGATTTTTTTGCGGATATTGAAGCAAAAGCCCAGTAAGGGCCTTGATAGATTGTAGATATTTTGTGTTTTGCATAAAAAGGTGTGAGTTTGTCTTTGATTGCTTTCTCTTCAGCAGGAGTCAAACCAGTTACAGGATCTACTACCATAGAGATTATTTTTTTCTACGTAGTTAAATATGTTTCCTAACCAACTATCCCCCCCACACTCCCCCCCACCACTGACCACTAATTTTTAAGTGTATGTACTCACAAATTATTATCATGCCTTATACTGAGGATGTAGTCCAAGAGTTACAGAAGAAGTATAACCTTTGGTTGCTGGATAATTTCTACTCTACCGAACACATGAACGAAGTAATTACCCAAACCGGCACTATCTCTAAGGAATTATTTCAAGTGATCCTGGACACTGGAGTACAAGAATCTTCTACTGTGAAAGCATATTATGATCTTAATAGATTTAATCCACATTATTCAAAAGCATTTTTCAGAGTGAATTTCGACAGCATAAGTGATATAACTGCATTTGTTGGATTCAAAAAATACTATACTGATCCTGCCTATGATGATACTGAAAGTCATTCAGGTTTGCTTGTCTATAATGGAAATCTTTATCTATCTTCCGGAAACGAACTCGGTGTATCAACTGGTTATCAAAACACATTAATTTCTGGAATAGATCTAACCAGAGATTTTATTATCCAGATAGAAAAAAACAGATTATTTTCTATGCCATTGCCTCAAGTTGTTCCCTACTTTGATACGTTCAGAATTATATCTCCTGACAGAGTTTGGACGCTAAAAGTGACAAACAGTAGTTATCCACCGGAAGATCTAACACATTATATTCTTTTTTATATCGAAAACCACGTGAATGAAGTGAAAAAAATGACATTGAAGCATTTTTGTTATTTAGAGGAGTACGCGGATTGAGTGTTTTTTATTGTTTGTTCGATAAAAAAAGTCGAATACAAAATCATTTCTTAATTCTAAATCTTCTTAAATTTCTTTCTCTAATTGTTTTTGAATTACTTTTAAGTAATTCTTTATTAAATCAAACTTTTAACAAATGACTCAATCGAACCCAATTTAAGCACGTAATAAAACAATGAAACACGTTACCATAGAACATCACTAACTATTTTTGATTCCTACGTGAACGAGTGAGGGAGCGAAGCGACCGAACGAGTGAAAAGCAAACCTGAGCGAAGCGAAGGTTTGCGTAATGGAAGGTTAGGAAGTTTACTTCCTAACCTTCAAGTTAAAGAAATAAAATCTCCAATCATCTTTGAGCCGATGGGAGGATACTCTGGTAGTGATAAAACTCTTCCCAAAGTTCCCATCGGGGAAAAGAATGAAAACTTCGCATACACCTGTTAATGCGAAGTTTGTTCGTGCCTGAAATTTGGTGTTAAACTTCTAAGAAATTTCAGGTTGAGTAGGAACTACGAAAGAACTTGGAGATTTTTTTCATAATTGTAGCTGTTCTCAAGAAGCAGACTTCCACTATTTCGA
>JGI10211J34971_10000204_pt1 | contig 46468 bp, 33 predicted proteins | sample Etolagsediment_FD_34971 | JGI IMG/M metagenome (IMG submission 34971) | reverse complement strand
ACCACAGATGGAAGAACCACAGATGGAAGAACCACAGATGGAAGAACCACAGATAAGAAGGACCACAGATAACACAGATGGTCGCGGATGGGCGCGGATAAGACTTTTTTATGTTTAACGGCGCTGGCGCGGATGTCGCGGATGGTCGCGGATGGGCGCGGATAAGACTTTTTATGTTTAACGGCGCTGGCGCGGATGTCGCGGATGTCGCGGATGGGCACGGATAAGACTTTTTTATGTTTAACGGCGTTGGCGCGGATGTCGCGGATGGGCGCGGATGTCGCGGATGGTCGCGGATAAGACTTTTTTATGTTTAACGGCGCTGGCGTGGATGTCGCGGATGGGTGTGGATGGGTGTGGATGGGTTCGGGGGATTGGGGGGATCTGTGGTGGGAGGAAAAAAGGCCGTGAATTTCGGCGTTGACTGTCGTAATTTCGGGGCCTATGAAGAAAATTGTCACGGTGATAGGGGCGCGGCCCCAGTTTGTGAAGGAAGCGCCTTTTTCGAAGGTGATCCGGAGACGTTTTGAGGAAGTGATTGTTCATACGGGTCAGCATTATGATGACAATATGAGCCGCATATTTTTTGAGGAGATGGGAATACCGCGTCCGGATGTGAATCTGGAGATCGGCAGCGGGTCTCATGGTCAGCAGACGGCGCGGATCCTGGAGGGTGTTGAGCGTGTTCTGCTGGTGGAGAAGCCTGACTATGTTGTGGTTTTCGGGGACACGAACAGCACGCTTGCGGGGGCCTTGGCGGCGGTGAAGCTGCATATACCGGTGGGTCATATTGAGGCGGGGCTACGGAGTTTCAACCGCAGGATGCCTGAGGAGATCAACAGGATCATGACAGACTCTGTAGCGGATCAGCTTTTCTGTCCGACGCAGCATGCGGTGGATCTGCTGGCGCGGGAGGGAGTGACAGAGAATGTATACCTGACCGGTGACATCATGTTTGATGCTGTGCTGCATTTTCTGCCGAGGGCCCGGGAAAGTTCGGACATATTGAGGAGACTGGGTTTGGAGGACAGGGGTTATCACCTGATGACGGTTCACAGGGCGGAGAACACGGATGATATACTGCGTTTTGTGAGTATTCTTGAGGCATTGAGGGTGAGTGACCGGCCTGTGGTCTTTCCCAGGCATCCTAGATTAAAAGGGTTGATGGAGCGTTCGGAGGTGAAGGCTGTTCTGAGGGAGCTTCCGCATCTGATGATGGTTGAGCCTGTTGGTTTTCTGGACATGATCATGCTGGAGGCTTCGGCGGGAAAGATTCTGACGGACAGCGGGGGTGTACAGAAGGAAGCGTATTACATGCGGAGGCCCTGTATCACGCTGAGGGATGAGACGGAATGGGTTGAGACCGTTGACATCGGCTGGAATGTGATCTGCGGGGCTGATCGGGAGAAGATTTCTGGAGCGATAAGGCATTTTGACGGGGGGGATGGCGGCGACAGAGAGAGGGCAGGATCCGGGGATACTCAGGAGAAGGAGATTAATGACAGCCCATATGGAGAGGGTCGGGCGGCGGAGATCATCGGCGAGAGTATTGGGGCATACCTGGAGGGCGGACAATGAAGCATCGGACCTTTCTGATCTTTGTGTTTATTTCTGACCTGCTGATGTCGGTGGCGGCATTGGCGGGGATCTTTTATCTGCGGTTCCGGGCGGATCTGATCCCGAGTCAGGTGGAGCTTTACTACAGCGATCTGGTTTTTCCGGCGCTTCTGCTGTATCTGTACTGGCTGGTCTTTTACCTGTACTTCGACCTTTACACATTTCCGGCGGCGCCGTCGCGCTTTGATGAGACGGTTCGGGTATACAAGGCACATTTCTACGGTATACTTTTTCTGTATCTGCTGACCTTTGACATAACACAGCCGCTGAGTCTGGGGAGGCTGGCGCTGCTGGCCTACATGCTGCTGCACGGGGGTCTGACGGTTCTGGGGAGGCTGTGGATCATCAGTCTGCAGCGGCGCAACTATCTGCGCGGGATCGGATTGAAGAATGTGCTGATTGTGGGTTATAATGAGTACGGATTTGACATATTCGGGAAGATCCGGGAGTTTCCGGCGCTGGGCTACAAGGTTCAGGGATTCATCACACTGGACATGGCGAAGCACGGGGGAAAGAGTTATGAGGGGATTGAGGTACTGGGGGATGTGGAGGCCTTGCCGGAGATCATCCGGGAGCATGAGATCCGGGAGCTGGTGATCGCGTTTGAGAGTACGAATCACGAGAAGCTGCTGGATGTGGTGAGTCGTGTGGGTCGTTTGAACGTGGGGATAAAGATCATACCGGACATGTACGATATTATCAGCGGACAGGCGCGGACGAATCAGATCTATGGATTTCCGCTGATCGACATCTTTCCGCAGCTGATGCCGCGCTGGGAGAAGATTCTGAAGCGGGCCTTGGATATCGGAGTGAGTTTGTTTGCGCTGCTGGTCTGGCTGCCATTTTCGCCGATTATTGCGCTGATGATCAAGCTTGACAGCCGGGGGCCGGTGTTTTACCGTCAGGAGCGGCTGGGAAAGAACGGGAGGCCGTTCATGATCATCAAGTACCGGACGATGGTGAGTGATGCGGAGGCGAAGACGGGTGCGGTGTGGGCGAGCAAGAACGATCCGCGGATCACGAAGGTGGGAGATTTTCTGAGGAAGAGCCGGATCGACGAGATTCCGCAGTTCTGGAATGTGCTGATGAACGACATGAGTCTGGTGGGACCGAGGCCTGAGCGGAAAGTGTTTATCGACGAGTTTGTGCAGAAGATTCCGCTGTACAAGCACAGATTGAAGATGAAACCGGGGATCACGGGCTGGGCGCAGATCAAGCACAAGTACGATGAGAGTTTTGAGGATGTGAAGACGAAGCTGGAGTACGATCTGTATTATCTGGAGAACATGAGTATACGTCTGGATCTGAAGATCATCCTGTCGACGATCTCGGTGATGCTGTCACGGAAGGGGCAGTGACCGGCAGATGGTGTCAGGCATTGCAAAGGGGGTACTGATACATTTCGGGTCAGCGTCACAGCAAAAAAAGGAATATAAAAACAAATAATCTGCGGTCTCAGAGAGGCATGCGGACAGGAATTCAGAGGATATGATGAAAATAGAGATGGTGGATCTGAAGCGGGAGTATCAGGAACTGAGGAAGGAGATCCTGCCGGCGCTGGAGGAGGTGATGGAGGCTGCGGCGTATATCAAGGGGCCGGCGGTTCAGCGTTTCAGTGAGAGCATGGAGCGTCTGCTGCAGGTGCCGCATCACATTCCCTGTGCGAACGGGACGGATGCGCTGACGATTGCGCTGATGGCGCTGGATGTGAAGGCGGGGGATGAGGTGATCACGAGTCCTTTCACCTTTGTGGCGACGGCGGAGACCATTGCATTCAACGGTGCGGTACCGGTGTTCACAGACATAGATCCGGACAGTTACCTGCTGGATCCGGAGAAGATCGAAGCGGCGATCGGGCCGAGGACGAAGGCGATCATTCCGGTTCATTTATACGGACAGATGGCGGACATGGAAGGCATCATGGCAGTGGCTGAGAGGCATGGGCTGCCGGTGATCGAGGACACGGCTCAGGCGGTATATGCCAGTCATCGGGGAGTATTTGCCGGGACGGTGGGGGACATCGGAACTTTGAGTTATTTTCCCAGCAAGAATTTGGGGGCCTACGGGGATGCGGGGGGCCTGGTGACGAAGGATGATGCGCTGGCTGAGAAGATCGCGATGATTGCGAATCATGGTCAGAAGAGAAAATACGAGCATCACATGATCGGCGTAAACAGTCGGCTGGACACGATGCAGGCGGCGATCCTGGAAGTGAAGCTGCGTTATCTGCCGGAATGGACGGCTCTCAGGCAGGAGGCGGCGGCCAGATACCTGGCGGAACTGGACGGGGATCGGATCAAGCTGCCGGTGACACTGGAGGGCAATGCTCATGTCTACCATCAGTTCACGATACAGGTTGAGGACCGTGATGCGCTGTCGGCCTACCTTGCGGAGCAGGGGATACCGTCGGCGGTTCATTATCCTATTCCGCTGCACAGGCAGCCGGGGTTCGGGGGTCTGGTACGGGTTGTGAGTGCGGAGCATGCGGAGTATGCGGCGGATCATGTATTGAGTCTGCCCATTTCGCCCTGGATCACGGACAAGGAGATCGACTATATCTGTCATCACGTGAACGCATTTGTCGGGCGTTGAGGGCGGGTTTTCTGAGCGGGAGTTGCGGCGGAGGGTCGCTTAAGGGCATCGGGAGCGGGGCTGCGCGGGAGTTGAGACCGTCAGAGGGATTTGAGACTACACAATGACCAATAAAAACGAGGGATAGAGATGTTTGACATCAGACTGATACGGGAGGAGCCGGAGAGGGTGAAGGCGGGGCTGCGGGCGAAGAAGGTGGATGCGCCTGTGGAGCGGATTCTGGAGATCGACCGGGAGCGTCGGGAGTTGGGGCAGAGGGCGGATGAGCTGAAGCACAGGCGTAACACGGTGAGTCAGGAGATCAGTGCGAAGAAGAAGTTGAGGGAGAGCGCGGAGGCGCTGATATTGGAGATGCGCGATGTGGGTACGGAGATCAAGGCGCTTGACGGGGCGCTGGGGGAGTTGGCGGAGGAGCTGCAGGGGCTGGTGATGATGCTGCCGAATCTGCCGTCGGAGAAGACGCCGTCCGGGAAGAGTGAGGCGGACAATGTGGAGGTGCTTCAGTGGGGGGAGGCGCCGGTTTTTGATTTCGAGCCGGTGGATCATCTGACTCTGGGAGAGGGGCTGGGGCTTTTTGATTTCAAGCGGGGAAGCAAGATCAGCGGGAGCGGATTTCCGCTGTATACTGGGAAGGGTGCGCGTCTGGAGCGGAGCATCATCAATTTTATGCTGGATGTACAGACGGAGGAGCACGGATATACGGAGATCATACCGCCCTACGTGGCGAACCGGGAGAGTATGACGGGGACGGGTCAGCTGCCGAAGATGGAAGATGACATGTATCTGGTGGGGAAGGACGATCTGTTTCTGATTCCGACGGCGGAGGTGCCGGTGACGAATATACATCGGGACGAGGTGCTGGGGCTGGATGAGCTGCCGGTGAAATATACGGCGTATTCGCCCTGTTTTAGGCGGGAGGCCGGGAGTTACGGGAAGGACACGCGGGGATTTCAGCGGCTGCATCAGTTCAACAAGGTGGAGATGGTTCAGTTCAGTCATCCGGAGACGAGCTATGCGGTGCTGGATGAGCTGGTTCTGAATGCGCGGGCGATCCTTCAGAAGTTGGGGCTGCATCACCGAGTGATCGAGCTGTGTACTGCGGATTTGAGTTTTGCGGCGGCGCGCTGTTTTGACATAGAGTTGTGGTCGTCGGTGGAGAAGAAGTGGCTGGAGGTGAGCAGCTGCAGTAATTTTGAGGATTTTCAGGCGAGGCGGGCGAACATCAGGTTTCGGGATTCTGACGGGAAGCTGAAGTTCGTGCATACGCTGAACGGGAGCGGGGTAGCTACGCCCCGGCTGATGATTGCAATACTGGAGAGCTGGCAGCAGTCGGACGGGAGTCTGAAGGTGCCGGATGCGCTGGTGCCGTATTTCGGGGCGGAATATATCCTGAGGGAAGTCGAATGATGTATCTGAGAACGGTGTGGGTATTTCTGAATCTGCTGATGTCGGTGCTGGTGGTGGGGCCTGCGATCATACTTCTGTCGCTTTTTGTGAAGGATCAGCGGGTGTATAGCGGTCTGGTGCGTTTCTGGGCGTCCTGGAATGTGGCTGCGGCGGGGATGAAGGTGAAGCTGGAGGGTCTGGAGAATGTGGATCGGAGCCGTCGTTATGTGGTGATGGGCAATCATGAAAGCAGTTTGGACATCTTTCTGGTGCTGGCACTGATTCCACTGGAGCTGCGGATTGTAGCGAAGGCGGAGCTGCAGAAACTGCCTCTGGTGGGGGCTGCGATGGCGCGGGCGCTGTTTCCCTTTGTGGACCGGCGGAATCATCGAAAGGCGGTGGAGAGTCTGAATCGGACCTTTGCGGCGATGAGTGAGTACAATCTGAGTGTGTTCATATATCCTGAGGGGACGCGTGGGGGTGTGGGGAAGATGATTCCGTTCAAGAAGGGGGGATTTGTGCTGGCGATTGAGCGGCAGCTGCCGATCCTGCCGGTGATGCTGGAGGGTGCGGGGAAGATCAATCCTCCGGGCACGATATGGGTTAAGGATACGGATGTGACGATGACCTTTCTGCCGGTGGTGGAGACAGTGGGGCTGACGTTGGCGGACCGGGATGGGTTGAAGGATCGGGTGTTCGGGGTGATGTCGGAGTTTCAAAGCGGTCCGGCCTAGGTCGGACATATGTCCGGCTTAGGCCGGACAGGTTTATACATTTTTTCTGTATAATTATACATTGATTTTTGGCTTAATTTGGTTGAATCGGGTAAAAAGTGCGTTGAATCACACTTTTTTTGTGAATAAATATGCATAATCTTTGCATAAAGTGGTCCGGCCTAGGTCGGACCGATGTCCGGCCCAGGCCGGACCGGAAATAGCAATGGAAAGTTCCCCCATTATGCAGTATCTTAGTTGCAGTTAAAATAAAAAGGATCCCGACCATGAAATTACGGACAGACCGAATGAGAGTGTTAAGTATCGTCATCCTGGTTTTCGGACTGGCAACGGTAGCGGCGGCGAAGGCCCCGGACTGGGTGAAGAGTCCACCGGTGGACAGCCGTTACTACAGCGGAGTCGGATCGGCAGCTGTCATTCCCGGCAGCACGGCGCATATAGAGAATGCCCGTCAGGCTGCATTGGCGGCTATTGCGGCACAGATACAGGTGAACATATCCGCAGAAGTCATGAGCAGTATTATGGAAAGCGGGGATGAGCTGGCGGAGAGTTTCAGACGGAATATACAGAGCAGCACGCAGGCTCAGCTGGAGGGATATGAGCAGGTGGGTCAGCACAGTGAGGGCGGTACTTACTATGCATATTATCGTCTGAGCAAGGCGAAGTATGCGGAGATACAGGCGGAGAAGCGGCGCAAGGCTTCTGAACTGGCCCTGAGTTTCTACCGGGAGTATGAGAGCAGTCTGGCAGCCGGGGAGCCGGCGCGGGCGCTGAACAATCTGATCCGCGCTTTGGAGAGTATGGATGCCTATATTCCTGAGGGTTTGAAGAGCCGGATCGATGGGGAAGACGTCTTTCTGAGCAATGTTTTCACGCAGAAAATACAGAGTCTTCTGGATCAGGTGGAGATCATTGCGGATCCGAAGGTGTTGAAGGTGAAGGCCGGTGAGGCGCTGAAGGACGGCGGTTTCAGGGTAGTACTGTCGGGAGCGGCCATGAAGAATGTGTCACTGCTGCTAGAGAGCAACGGCAGTGGAAACGAGCTGGGGCAGGCGCCGGTGACGGATGGGAGCGGACGGGCGAGTCTGAGGACCGTGCGTATCCGGGACGCGAAAAAAATCCAGAATATCCGAGCTGAACTACTTCTTCAGGGTGAGAAAAAAGGCGGTGCCCTGCTGTATCCTGCGCTGCTTTCGGCTCTGAACAAACCAGCCGGCACCATGGTTCTTCAGGTGAGCGGACCGGTGATCTACATGACAGTGACGGAGACCTACGGGGGTAAGGAACCGACAGTGAAACGGGTTGAGCCTGCCTTGAAGGATATTCTGACGAAGGCGGGTTTCAGTTTCGGCGAGGATCTGGCGGCAGCGGATTTCATGATGGAGGTGACGGCGGACGCCCGGGAGGGCAGTCAGGTGCACACGCTTTTCACGAGTTTTGCGGATCTGAACGTGTCAGTGACCAGTATGAGCAGCGGCAATGAGATCTACAAGAAGGGTCTCAACCGTGTGAAGGGGATAGATCTGGACTTCGAAAAGGCACAGCTGAAGGCCCTGGAGGCGATCGGTGAAAAGGTGCAGAGTGAGATTGCCGGGGAGTTGATCAAGGCTCTGAAATAAGGAGATTCCTGCTGTGCCTGATACCGGGTGCGGCGGAAAGGTCGGTTCCGGCGCATGGGTTCGGGGCTGTTTAAAATAAGAATATAAAAAAAAGAGTGCGAATGCACTCTTTTTGTGTTGATGTGTATTATTCCGTGTGTTTGTACGGGGTAAAAATGTTTCAGGTCTGCAGATCAGGCCTGAGTATGTCCCCCTGTGTTCGGAGTGTCAGTCCCGGGTGGTTTTGAATTTGAAGGGGACATAGAGGGGGCACCAGCGGAAGGCGGCGGTCAGCAGGGGAACGAGGCCGACAGCGCCCCACCAGCTTTCGTAGAGATAGCCGGTTCCGATGATGACAAGACCGAGGATGATGCGAATGATTCTGTCAGTATTTCCAATGTTGCAGGTCATGAGTTCTCTCCTTTTTATGTGAGTTTTGAAATGTTAATACATTTGCGGTGGCAAGCCAAGAGGAAAATCGCGTTTTGTGATGAGTTTGACGCAGGGTTTTGCTATGTGATGCGGTTGGACGGCTGAAGGCGGGCGGAGCTTTGGATTGGGGGGATGAGGCATTGGACCATATCACGAAGGAGGGGATGATATGGGTGGGAGGAAGCGTTTTCGATGGGAGTTGAGACCACGGCTTTCCTTGCCTGCTTATGGCAGATTTTGTATGTTTCGTGAAATTTGAAAGGATGAGGGTATGGTACTGGGTCTGGTCAGAAGGATGAGAATGGATGTTGGGAGCGGCAGAGAAGAAGTTTTGGGAGAAGGAGGTGCTTCAGGGAGCATGAGGGCAGTCATAATCCCTGTCTTTCTGGCGGTGTTGGCGGTGGCCGGGACACTGGTGGCGGAGGCGGGAATGATCCCTATGAGTGAATTGAGGCGTTTTGACCTGAGGGCGGCCGGACTGGAGATGGAGCAGGGGGACATCTTTGAGGCGGGGGATGCGAGTTTGGTGAACGCGATAGTGAAAGTAAACGGCTGCACGGGCAGTTTTATCAGCGGGAGCGGACTGATTCTGACCAATCACCACTGTGCTTATTCGGCGATACAGAATGCCAGCACAGCAGAACGGGACCTTCTGCAGGAGGGTTTTACTGCAGGGAGTCGGGAGGAGGAGATCCCGGCGAAGGGATATCAGGTGCGGATCACGCTGGAGCATTCTGACGTGAGTGAGCGGGTGCTGTCGGCAGTGGAGGAGGGGATGAGTGCACTGGAACGGAACCGGGCGGTGGAAAAGCAGATCAAGGTGATTGAAAAGGAGGCGGAGAAAGAGCGGCCGGGGAAGCGGGCGGAGGTGGCGGAGATGTTTCAGGGCCGGAGTTACACCCTGTTCATCTATGAATATCTGAAGGACGTGCGGCTGGTGTCGGCACCTCCGAAGGCTGTGGGAAATTTTGGTGGAGAAGTGGACAACTGGATGTGGCCCAGGCATACGGGGGACTATAGTCTGATGAGGGTTTACACGGGACCGGAGGGCGAGTCTGCGGAGTACAGCGAAGAGAACATCCCATTTCGTCCCAAACGGGTTCTGGAGCTGCGCAGGGATGCGGTGAGGGACGGGGAATTTGTATTCATGCTGGGTTATCCGGGACGGACCTACAGGAATTACCCGGCTTCATTTCTGGAATACAGCATACAGACTCAACTCCCGACGGTGCGGGGGATTTTTGATGCGCAGATCGATATACTGGAGTCCGTGTCGGGGGCGGATCCGGCCGCAGCGCTGAAGCTGGCATCGAGGATAAAAAGTTTAAGCAACACATCAAAAAACTATGCCGGAAAACTTCGGGGGCTTCAGAGGACGGGGATGCTGGAGAGATGGCAGGCTGTGGATGCGGAGCTGGCTGTGCATGGGACATTTGATGAAGAGGAAAGGGCTCTGGCCGACTCGGTGATCGGGGCACTGGCGCAGGTCTACGGTGAGCGTATGGAATCCTACGGACCGCATTTTATCCTGAAGCGGATCGCTTCAAGTCCCGTACTTATGAGCACGGCCAATTTTATTGCAGAATACAGCGTGGAGAAGGAGAAGGAGGACCTGGATCGGAAATCGGCTTATATGGACAGAAATATTGAACGCAGCAGGCAGAGGCTGTTCATCGCGTTGGACAACTATGTTTATGCGGCAGATCGGGACATTTTGACAGACCTACTGCTTCGCTACGGGCAGATCCGTGACAGATACCCGGTTGAGGCCCTGGATCGATTCTGCGGTGAACGTTTTGAGGAGGAGCGACTTCTCAAGAGGGTTGAGAAAGCCTACAGGAAAACTGGGCTACAGGACAGGGTGCTTGTGGAGAAATATCTTGATATGGACATTGTGGAGCTGAAGAAGCAGCGGGATCCACTGATCCGGCTGATGCTGGGGATGGGGGAACTTTATGACAGACTGGAGGAAGGGGACAGGGCACGGCACGGACAGCTGGATGCGCTGCTGGCGGACTACGGAGAACTGAGGCAGCGTGCGGGAGGGGAGGCCTTTCTGCCGGATGCCAACAGCACACTGAGGCTGAGTTACGGCCGGATCGAGGGTTATTCACCGGCGGATGCACTGTGGGCGGAAGCGATGACGACGGTGGCGGGTCTGCTTGAGAAGGACCGGGGAGAATTTCCATTTGAGGTGCCGGCGGAGATACGTGAGGCGGTTGAGGCTGACAGCANTGCAGAAAAGCAGACAGTGTGTATCCTCTACAGTCTGGACAGTACGGGCGGTAACAGCGGGTCACCGGTACTGGATGGACAGGGGCGGCTGGTGGGTCTGAATTTTGACCGGGCCTGGGAGGCGACCATCAATGATTATGCCTGGCATTATGATTACAGCCGCAGCATTGGCGTGAGTCTGGACTATGTTCTCTGGCAGCTGAAGGTCTTTGCCGGAGACAGTCATGTGATCGGGGAACTGGGGATCTAAGGCGCGGGAAGTGTTCAGGGCGGGATGATGGAGGGGAGCTGTCACTGTTCCGGTGGCGGGGAAGCGGTTCCGGGTCTTTGCAGAAAATCTGAAAAAAATTACAGCTGAACTTGAAAAGAGGGGTATGAAGCCTTATTTTGTTTCTGTCTGACAAAAGACGGAGAAAAAATGGGGTGTGTGCTGTTTATCCTGTTTCTGCAGGTGTTTAGTCTGTGCGGGGCTGAGTTTATGCTCTATCCTCTGCTGGACGGGGGTTTGGCTGCAGGCAACAGAACGGAGTATTTCGGAGTAGAGAGTTCCCTTCTGAACCCGGCGATAGGGGGTGGAGGGAGGGGGCTGCAGCTGACATACAGTGCCGGATGGCGGGAGACGGGTCTGCGGAGTATACTTTTATCCGGTCAGGGCGGGGAGAGGGGTCCGGTGCTGCATCTCCTGTATCAGGGGCACCGGGACATGAAACACAGTTATCTCAGTGTTCGCAGGGCCTTTGTGCTGGATGATCGTCTGGCGGCGGGTCTGTCTCTGGCTTATGAGAGGCTGGACCTGCTGGGGCTGAGCAGATACAGTCAGACGGCGCTGGATCTTGGATTGAGATACCGCCTGACAGAGGGGTTGGGGGCGGGCCTGCTGTACAGGGACATTGTGAGTATTCGAAAAGACGGTGTGAGGCGTTTGCGGGAGGCTGAGATCACAGGTGGACTGAGCTGGATCCCTGAGCCAGGCAGCCGGCTGATGTTTGCCTTTTCAAAGCAGGGATCCTATCCCCTGTCGGGGGCTGCTTCATACGCCAGAGAAATCTTCGGAGGTGGGGCGGCGCTGCAGATATCCTATGACGACGGGACATCTTCGTTGACGGTGGGTTTGATGCTGAGGCTGCCGGGACAGACAATCTACGGTGAGGTGTTCCGATGGCATCCGCTTTTATTTGAGCAGCATGCGTTTTCGGTGGGGTGGGTGGCCGATGGGGATGATTGAGACGAGTTTTCGGATAGCAGTCATTCTTCTGATCGCGGTATGTGCTGAGGCTGTTGAGGGGCCTGACCAGGACAGTCTGCTGACTTCTGCGGGGGCTGAACTTTTTGAACGGCTGCTGGAGTCCGATCCTGAGGGGGGCGATGGATATATCCGAATGCGATACCGGGTCGGTGAAGGAATACAGTTGAAACTGAAGACCGGATTCAGGGCGGGTCTGAGTTATGGCCGTTATGATGATCTTCAGAGCAGCGGCGAGGTTGAAGCGGGTTCTGTTCTGGAATGGAAGAATGCTGGGTTGCATATCATCAGCGGCCTGGGTACAGTGCATATTGGAGACGGAATTGTGACAGGCAGGAGTATGGGCAGGAGCGGGGTTCGGATGAGCAGGAACGCGGTGAAGGGGAAGGTGAAGATCAGGGGAGATCCCGCTCTGTGGAATGATGAAATCAGGGGGCTGATAGTCAAGGGAGGGCGGGGCAGTCTGTATTATGCTGACTACGGTGTGGGCAGGTCACTGGCTTTTGACGGCGGGCAGGGTCAGGGGGCGGCACTTCACCGGATTTCAGGGAAGGGGCGGTTTATCCTGGAGACCTGGACTTATGTGGGGGGTGGGGACGGTGGATATGTTAAAACGGGCTTTTCAATATCCGGAAATGCATTCCTGAATCATCTGCTGCTGGCCGGGGGGCTGCGTCAGCGGGATCTTGATCTGGGACTGCAGCTTCTGCTGCTGCCGGAGAAATCTGCGGCAATTGATCGGGATGCAAACATCGGGACCTATGCTGAGGAGGGAAGAGCAGTGATAGGGAGTGGGTTCTGGAGGAGACTGGACAGCAGACTGGAGCTGGGGATGTACCTGCTTCTGAGTTACGGAATCAGTGAGGGATTTCGAAAAAAGGTCATTGCAGAGTGCAGCGGCAGATCGGGGAGTATAAAATGGCGACTGCAGCTGCAGTCAGACCGGGAGGACAGTTATGAAGAAGGGGATGTGTGGCCATACGCTGAATACAGGGAGCTTGCTGATCGCAGGGTACTGAGCTGCAGCTCTGACCTGCCTTTTCCTGGTGGGGGAAGCTATCGGGTACAGCTGCAGACGGAGCCAGGAGGATGGTCTGAAGCTGCGATGATGCAGCGTATCAGACTGCCGTTAGGGGAGGGAAGCATTCTATTTCAGCATACTCTGTACAGGACGGCAGAGACAGTGTTTTATCTGGCCAGACCCTATGTCGGGGGCATTTACACCGCTGCGAGACTTCAGGGGATGGGAGAATATGCGGACCTGAGCCTTAAGAGAACAGTTGCAGGAGCGGATCTGAGTCTCAGTATCAGTCTGTTGCCGGAGGATGGACGGCGGATGATTGTGCAATTGCATAAGGATTTAGAGTGAAATTTCCCTAAATTAGGGGTCATGAGATCTCAAATTTCATATCGCCCCTTTCTGCTTCTGCTGTTATTCCTTGGCAGTTTAAATGCGAACACGGGTCTGACCTTCAAGCTCAGCGACATGTTCACGGAGCATTCTGTCACGCAGCTTCGGCTATATGATGAGCAGTGGGTGAGTTTAAACAATTTTATGGATAGCTTTGCTGAGGAGAGCGAGTATGAGAACGGATCCTGGCAGCTGAAGGGGCAGCTTCAGGAGAAAAGCTATCATTTTATGGGTGGTTCGGCCTTTTACCGGATCGGCAATGTTCTCTATCATCTGCCGACGACCACGGAGAGGGTGGGGGACGAACTGTTTATACCGAGCGGTGAGTTCTTGAAGATCCTTCAGACACACTTTTACCCGAAGATCCGTTATGATGCTGTGGAGCAGGCCTATATACTGGGGGCAGCCGTTTACAGTATCGAAGATATAGAGGTGAAGGAATTCAAGAACGGCAGTATGGTCCGTATTCTGACGAACAAGGAATTCAGTAAAAAGAACTGTTCACTCTGGGAGGGCAGCGGCGGATACCTGTATTTTACGATCTACGATGCCAGTTGTGACACATTGGCGCTGGCCCGGGAATTCAGCAGCGGCACCATTCGATATGTACAGCCTATGCAGCTGGACAAGAGTGTTCAGCTGAACTTCAGGTTGAGACACAGCATCACAGGTTCAGAATTTTATATAGAGAAAGATCCGGGCAGCATCGTCATCAATTTGCGGAAGCCACTGACCAGTGACATGAAAGAGGAGTTGATCGAGACACGGAAGAAGTGGCTTATCGACACCATTGTTCTGGATGCAGGACACGGCGGCAAGGATCCCGGGGCACTGGGTTATGACGGGACGAAGGAGAAGGATATCACACTGGATGTTGTGCTGCGGCTGGGGCGTCTGCTGGAGAGCAATCTGGGAGTCAACGTCATATACACCCGTAAGACAGATACATTCATACCGCTTCAGCAGAGGACAAGTATTGCCAACAAGAGCGGGGGTAAACTGTTTATCAGTGTTCACTGCAACAGCACGCGGAACCGGAGTATCAGCGGCAGTGAGACCTATCTTTTAAGCATGGAAAAAAACTCTGCGGCGGTGGCGGTGGCTGAACTTGAGAACAAGGTGATACAATTTGAGGAAAATCAGGAATTTTATGATAAACTGACATCGGAGCAGAAGATCCTGGCCAGTCTGGCGCAGAACACATTTATGAAAGAGAGTGAGGAACTGGCGGGGATCATAGAGAAGAATTTCATCAGCAGTCTGCACAAGAGCTTTGCCGGAAGCAGCCGTGGTGTGAAGCAGGCGGGTTTTTATGTTCTGGTGGGGGCCTCGATGCCGAACGTGCTGACGGAGATCGGTTTTATCAGCAACCGGAATGACCTTCGCAATCTGAAGAAGCCCTCCTACCGGCAGAAGGTTGCGGAAAGCCTTTATTATGCGATCCGGGAATTTAAGACTGAACACGAGAAAGAAGTCAGGAACTGAGATAGTTGAAACGGACCTTGACAGGGAGAGGGCGGAGATGCTGAAGGCTGCGGATGCTGCGATGCCGATCGGTGTTTTTGACAGTGGTCTCGGAGGGCTGACGGTGTACCGGACACTGCGGGAACTGCTTCCGGGCGAGGATATAATTTACCTGGGAGATACTGCGAGGGTTCCCTACGGATCAAAAAGTCCTGAGACCATTATCCGCTTCAGTTCACAGATCAGTTCATATTTACTGGAGCAGTCCGTCAAGTGTATCGTGGTGGCGTGCAATACGGCCAGCAGTCTGGCATTGGAAACGCTGATGCAGCGGTCTCCGCGGCCGGTGCTGGGAGTTATCGACGCTGGAGTGAGGACGGCCGTCAGGGCCAGCCTGAGTGGAAGGATGGCGGTGATCGGCACTGAGGCGACGATACAGAGCGGGGCATATTTGAAGAGTTTAAGAAAGCTTCAGGAGACAGCGGTTATGGATGCCTACGCCTGTCCTCTTTTTGTACCGCTGGTGGAGGAAGGCTGGACGGAGCATCCTGCGGCGGCAATGATTGCAGAGGAATACCTGAAGCCTCTGAAGGAGGGCAGTACGGATACGCTGATCCTGGGCTGCACACATTACCCGATCCTGGAGCCGCTGATACAGCGGACACTGGGCAGCGGGGTACAGATCGTCAATCCGGCTGAAGCTGTAGCCGAGGATGTCAGGGAACTGCTGAGTGGAAGCGGTCTGTTGAATCCGGCGAAGGGGGGGGGCAGCAGTCGATTTATTGTGACTGATCTGCCGAAGAAATTTCATACACTGAGCATGCGTTTTCTGGGACAGGGTATAGAGAGCGTGGAGCATCTATCCGTGGAAAAACTGGAAAGCTACCGTCTGACCGGTGAGTAAGACAGCGATGATATCGGCGCCATCCTATCTGGAAGCCCTTTTTCAGAGAATGGGCGGCGGCATGAAATTCGGACTGGAGCGGACAGAGAAGTTCATGGACTATCTGGGTCACCCCTACCGTGAATTCAGTGCTGTGCATGTGGCGGGCAGCAATGGAAAAGGTTCGGTGACAGCGGTTCTGGCGGAGATTTTCAGAGCCCATGGAGAGAGTACTGGCCGTTTCACTTCGCCGCATCTGCTTCATTTCAACGAGCGGATGCGGATGAACGGAGACATGATTCCCGAGGAGACGGTGCGAAGGTATCTGCAGGTCTGGGATGAGTATATGCAGCGCTCGGAGATCAGTTTTTTTGAGATCAGCACCGGAATGGCCTTCCGCTGGTTTGCCGACATGAAAGCGGAAACCGCTGTGATTGAAACCGGTTTAGGCGGCCGTCTTGACAGCACAAATGTACTGGATCCCGCATTGTCGGTGATCACGCGGATTGCCAAGGACCACACGGGCATACTGGGAGCCACCCTGAAAAAGATCGCAGCAGAAAAGGCGGGGATCATCAAGCAGGGCAGGCCGGTGATATGCTGTCCTCAGGGACGGGGAGTCATGCAGGTTCTGCGGGACAGGGCTGAAGAACAGAAGGCTCCCTTTTATGTGAGTCCGTCTCTGAAGCAGGTTAGGGATCTGGAATACAGGGACCATGAAATGATCTTCACGACCCGTTTTGACGGGATGCGGTATCGCAGCCGGCTGATCGGCGAGCATCAGCTGGAAAATATTCTTCTTGCTCTGACAGCAGCTGAACTGAAGCTTGGGAAAAAATATGATCGGGAACTGGCAGCCGGGGCACTTGCTGAGGTGCAGTGGGCGGGCCGTTTTGAACGGGTGAGCCGAGACCCTCTGGTCATCTATGATGCGGGGCATAATCTGAACGGTGCGGTGAAGACCCTGGAAACACTGAAGACCGTTTATCCGGCCTACAGGATTCGCTGTGTGCTGGGGCTGCTCGGGGATAAGGATCTGGTAAAGATACACCGGCTCTTTCGGGAGCAGGGGGCTCAGATTCTTATGTGCCCTGTGGAAAGTCACCGGTCACCTACGGTGGGAGAGCTTCAAAAAATGGCAGCTGACAGCAGAGAGGTCTGTGGACGTGCCGATGAGGCGCTGGAGCTGCAGCTCGGCAGCATGGATAGAGCAAAGGACCTGCTTCTGGTATTCGGCAGTCATCATCTGGCTGAGGCCGTATACAGACGCTTCCCCTCGGACAGGGTTTAGCGATAGTGTGAAGCGGCAGGGCCAGGGCAGCTCATTCCGGAATAGGTATTCCCGGCAGAGCGCTTCCCGGCAGAGCGCTTCCCGGCAGAGCGCTTCCCGGCAGAGCGCTTCCCGGCAAAGCTCTTTCCTCCGATCCGGGACAGTAAATGCCGATGGACATCCGCTGTAAATCAGTGTATCTTTGGCACAGATCAGCCGGTCGGCTGAATAAACATCCAATTTAATCTGCGGCTTGAGAAATGACAGTCAGACTGAATAAACTATTTTACAACGATCCCCGGTTTCTGGATGAGATTTACAGTATTAATCTGACCCGGGCCCGAATTTTCAGTTACATCATCCTGTTCATGCTGATTCCTCTATTTCTGATGGATGTGAACAAGCTTATGAACATAGAAAAACATGCTCAACTGCCGGTTTATCTCATGTTTCTGTCTCGACTGATCACCGTGGCGCTGGCACTTCTCGGGATAGCTGTGTACAGTTATTTCCGTCCTACGGAGGGAAGCCGGGTCCCGCGCAGGGCCAGAGTGCTGTTCAACTGCATCATGTCAGGGATCCTGATTGCCATGGTGATCACGACGGCTGCTGATTTTCTGAATGGACAGGGGATAGCGAATATACTCGGATCTCTGATGGTGGTCTCAATCATCATGTACCTGACAAACATGACAGCGGTTATCCTCTATTCCCTGAGTATTTTTCTGACTGCTGCCGGCATCCTGCTGTTTGTGGAATCGCCGCTGAGCAGAGAAAATTACCTGATCAACCTTCTGATCTACGGCGGTTTTGCATTTGCGGGCAGCCGCTATCTATTTTTTCTTAAACGGAGCGAATACTATCGCAGCCTTGAGAATAAGCAGAATGAGCATTTCTACCGTCATATTTACGATGAGAGTCCTGAGCCGATGTTTATCCTCAACCGTGAACAGATATTGAGATGCAACCTCAGTGCAGCGACCCTTCTGGGATTCAGCAGTGTGGATGAACTGATGGATTGCAGACTGTCGTCTATACTGGATCCTGAGTGGCAGGGAGACGGGACGCTGATCCTGGACAGGCTGATGCTTGCTCCTCAGGCTGCTGAAGTTCTGGATCTGCGGCTTTCGGACCGGAATGGGCAGACCGTACAGGTGCAGGCACATCCCTGGCCGGTGACCTTCAACGGAGAGGCGGCGGTGATATTGAGCTGCCGCAATCTGAGTAAGATGCATGAGCAGGAGAAACGAGCGGTGCTGCTGCGGGAAAAAGCATTGAAACATCGGTCAGCTGTTGCCCTGATGGCCTTTGACCGGGATGTTGCGCAGGGCAATACCGAGGTGGCCTTTTCGGTACTGGCGCGAATAATGACTGAGGCTGGAGATGCTGATCTCGGTTCGATCTGGCTTCTGAACAAGGACAGGACGGAGATGCACTGTGTAGCTATGTTTGATGCTGAAAAGGAGGAACTCAGTTTCGGTGCTGTCCTGGAGACCCGGCATTACAGGAAATATTTTCAAAGTCTGGGCAAGGACCCAATACTTGCAGCTGAAAATGTATTACAGAGCGAGGAATTCAGTGAATTCAACGAGAGCTACCATATTCCGAGGGGCATCCGTTCGGCGATGGACCACAGCATCATACAGGACGGTGAACTGATCGGTGTTATCTGTATGGAGACGATCAGAAGAGATCGTGTGTGGCAGCCGGATGACGAGGCCTTCGCGAGTATTGTGGCGGGTTTTGTCGGGACTGTTCTGAATAACCGGCGTCGTCAGGAGACGGAGACAGCTCTGGAGGACAGTCTGAAGATCTCAGGCATACTCAATGATATTTTAAAAAAGGTGAACAGTTCCAGCGGACTGGAGGATCTGTATCAGCTGGTGCACTCCTCGGTTGCGGCCGTGGTGCCTGCGCGGAACTTTTACATTGCCTTGCTGGACGGGGACAAGAAGACGATCCGGCTTCCCTATTATCGGGATGAAGTGGATAAATATCTGGAGATTGAGAGCCGGGATATCATTCTGGACATTGATGATCCGCTGAGTCTGACGGCAAAGCTGCTCAGGGAGAAGGAGACACTGCTCTGGACCGGGGATGACATTACATCCTATATGCGGGACCGGGAGAGCAGTTTTTACGGCACGACACCGAATCAGTGGCTGGGAGTGCCGGTAAAGATACAGAATCAGATCATCGGCTGTATTGTCACACAGAACTATGATGATAATGTAGAATACGGAGTTCAGCAGAAACATTTTCTGGAAACGGTGAGCGACACCATAGCACCGGCATTTGAGCGGGCGATTGCGGAGGCGCGGCTTCAGGAGAGCCGGCAGAGGTATCAGGATCTCTTTCAGCGCAGCGGTGACCCGAACCTCATCATTGAGGACGGCGTGTTCATTGACTGCAATCAGGCGGCGCTTGACATATTGGGTATGACGGACAAGGAACAGCTGATCGGCCTTTCTCCGGATCAGATCTCCCCGGACATTCAGCCTGACGGGCAGAGCTCGGTTCACAAAGCAGAGGAGATGATAAAAACGGCCCTGAGTCTTGGTTCAAACCGTTTTGAGTGGGAGCATGTTTCGCTGGACGGGACAGCGGTACCGGTGGAGATCCTGCTGACACCTATCAGTTATGAAGGCGGAATAAATGTGATACATACCGTCTGGCGTGATATAACCGAGAAGCGTCGGGCTGAGCGTGCTCTTCTGGAGAGTCAGAGACTGGGAGCGATCGGAGAGATGGCCTCATCGGTGGCGCATGACTTCAACAATGCATTGCAGAGCATTATGGGAAATCTGGAGCTGGCGAATATGGAGCAGGGGCTTCCGGATAATGTAAAGACCTTTCTTTCGGGAATGAAGACAGCGGCGGATGATGCGGCGACGCGGGTTCAGCTTCTGCAGAGATTTGCAGGCAAAAAGGAGGCAGTGAGCACCTACCTGCCGGTCAATCTGAATGAGATCGTGAGTGATGTGATCATACAGAGCCGACCTCTGTGGAAGGATCAGGCGGAGCGGGACGGTCTGAAGATCGAGTTCAGCCGGGTGGACGGTGACATCCCTCCGGTCCTGGGCAACGGCGGAGAACTGCGGTCGGTGCTTTACAATATCATCAAGAATTCCATTGAGGCCATGCCGGAGGGGGGCAGCATCAACGTAGAAACAGAGCATGACGGGGACATGGTGCTGCTGACAGTGTGTGATGAAGGAACCGGTATGAGTGAGGATATTGCGGAAAGAATATTTCAGCCGTTGTTTTCGACCAAGGGTTTTGAAGCCGGTAGGGGTTTCGGTATGAGCGGATCCTATTCGATCATCCGCGAGCACGGAGGACAGATCAGGGTACGGAACACGGAAGTGGGTAAAGGCACCTGCATACAGATTACACTGCCCCGGGCCAAAGCAGAAGCGCAGGTCGATCAGGAAGTAGAGGCAGAGGAACAGCAGGGCAGGAAACTGCGATTGCTCTGGGTGGAAGATGACAGGGCCATACTGGACCTGGGCCGCCGCTTTTTAAATCTCTTCGGGCATGAAGGCGACTTTGCTGAAAACGGGATTCAGGCACTGGAACTGATGGAGACGAAAGCCTACGATCTGATCATCAGTGATATCGGCATGCCGGAGATGAACGGCTGGGAACTGAGTAAAAAGATTCACGAACGATATGGTCCTGATCAGAAGGTTGTGCTTCTGACGGGTTGGGCAGCCCAGATCGACGAAAATGAGATGGCGGACAAGAATATTTATGCTGTACTGGGGAAACCGGTCAAACTTGAGCAGTTGAAACAGCTCTTTGCCGAGATACAGAGCAGTTAAGAATAGAGATCAGGCTCCTGCGCCTGTGCATCAGTCATGTGTCGGCCTGTCTTTCGGGGATACAATTCAAAAGACAGACTCTCTGATGGGACGGTGAAGAGAATCCAGAAAGACGAGTTCGAAGCGAATGCGGCCAACCAGTTTATCCTGGGGAGTGCGCACGTCCACACGCCATTTTCCATGGAACATATTCCGTTTAAAAGAATAACCGCGCCAGCCTTCAGCCCGACCTCCTTTGATGACGTAGCTGATGGTATCGCGGAGGACCCACTGTTCTGTAGCGGGGTCCTGCCAGAACCAGTGATGGGTCAGTTCCTGAGTGAGATTTCCGGGGGCAAAGACAGAGGCAAAGGCATAGACAGCATCCTGGTCGCGCCAGTAGATTCTGGGATTGTAGTCCAGGCGGCGGTCCCAGAAACGTTCCGGTTCCTGGTACTGAAAATGATATTTGTCACCGCGCTTTTCCAGGCTGCTGTAGATGCCCATGCTTTTCATGGACAGGGGCACGGGAGGAATGATGTTAATATGGTAAAAAAGCGCGAGTAGAAGTGCCAGAGCCCCGGATATCAGGAGTTGAGGCTGTCTGTAGAGCCGTCGGAGGGCTGCGGGATTGAACTGTTTTCCCGCCCATAGGACCAGGGAGCTGAGGAGGGCTGTACTCAGGAGCAGGGCGAGGTAGAACATGAGAGTGTTGCTGTGTCTGAGGAGATTGGGCAGGAGGAAGAGCAGCCAGGAGAAGAGGGCGAAAAAGTACATGGCGTAGAAGAAGAGAGAATTTCTGTAGCGTTTTTCGAAGAATTCGTTGCCGACGAGGAGGGCCAGGAGAAGGAGGAGGAAGAGGAAGCTTTTGATATCGGCGGCGCTCTGGAAATAGAAGATCAGATAGGCGCTCATGAGGCTGCCGAAGAGGAACTGGCTGATCAGGGGGAAGTACTTTTCATAGTCAGTGATGAGTCGGGCGAGGGTGCTGCTGCTGCCGAGGGAGAATGCGGGATCCTGGCGGCGGATCTGCAGCCAGTGGATGGCGGCCAGGATGCTTAGATAGAGACCGAAAAGCAGGTTGTCCAGGAGGCTGTCGATGCGGGTGATAGTGAGGCTGTCATAGGTAAAGCCGCCGAGGAACATCAGGGGCTGGAGAATGTGACTGTAGGCAGTGAGGAAGTTTTTGACGGAATCCCCGTGGCGGTCAGCTATGTTTTTCAGGGCGGTCTTATCGGGTTTCACAGACATTTTCCTTCAATGGATGCGTGGATTATACACCTGAACCCGCTGAAAAGATCCGGTCAAAATTTACGGAATGACGGGGTGGGCGGTTTTCCAGGCAGGAGAGCATATCATGGACGCTCATCAGGGCCATTTCTTCCCGGGTGGACCGGGTGGCGGAGCCGGTGTGGGGAGCCAGGACCACATTGTCCAGATCAGTGAGGCCGGCCTGCAGTTCAGGTTCATGTTCGTAGACATCCAGTCCGGCGGCGGCAATGCGGCCTTCGCGCAGAGCCCGGACGAGGGCAGATTCATCGACGACGGGTCCGCGGGAAGTGTTGATCAGGATGCTGCCCGGGTGCATGAGGGCAAATTCCTTTTCTGAAATCAGGTGGGTCGTTTCGGGTGTCAGTGCGGTGTGAATGCTGATAAAGTCGGCTTCTGAAAGGAGTTGAGGCAATTCCACTCTTCGGGCATTCAGTGTCTGTTCCAGATGTGGTTTGACAGAGCGGCTGACATAGAGGAGCTTCATATTGAAACCCCGGCTCATCATGGCCATGGCGGTGCCGATGCGACCGGCCCCGATAATCCCCAGGGTTCTGCCTTCGATGCTTGTGCCGAGAAAGAGGCCTGGTTCCCAGCCTTTGAAGCGGCCTTCCCGTACGAAGCGGTCGGAGGCGGGGATATGGCGGGCGGCGGAGAGGAGGAGGGCCCAGGCCAGTTCGGCGGTGGCTGTGCTCAGGACACCGGGGGTGGTGCAGACAGGGATACGGAGTTGAGTCGCTGCCTGAATATCGATATTATTGAAACCGGCGGCGTAATTACAGACGGCTTTGAGGCGGTGACCTGCTTCGAGGAGTGGGCGGTCGATTCTGTCGCTGAGCAGACAGATCAGTCCGTCGAAATCCGCTATGTGCCGCAGCAGTTCTTCATAGGACATCGCGCTGTTTTCGCGGTGAATATGCAGTGTATGTCCTGCATCCTGAAGCAGCTGCAGGGCTGTTTCGGTGATGGGACCTGTGATCAGAATACGGGCCATGGTACATCCTTCGTTTTAACTGCGGGTTTGGCGGGGGGAGGAGGGGTTCCCGGGAGGCGTCTGGAATTTGGAAAAAATATGCATCAGCAGGAAGAAAAATATAAAAAAAGTGACCAAAAACTTGGTTTTTCGTGTGTAATGCAGTATAATTCGCGCCGGGAACATGAGATAAAATGCACACACAGGAGGACAATTGAAAGAGAAATGGGCACTGATCCTCGGAGCCAGCTCAGGTTTCGGGGGAGCGACGGCCAAACGTCTGGCCGAAGACGGATTCAATATTTTCGGTGTACATCTGGATCGCAGACCGACCCTGCCCCTGGCTGAAGAGGTTCAGAACTCAGTCAGAGCTTCGGGACGTGAGGCAGTATTTTTCAATATGAATGCCGCCGACGCGATGAAGCGCAGGGAGGCGGTGGACAAAATGAAGGACATTCTGGAGACCCGGGACGCAAAGATCGCGGTGCTGCTTCACTCACTGGCCTTCGGGGCGCTGAAACCTCTGTTCGGGGACAGTCCCGAGGAGAGCCTGAATAAAAATTCCATTGAAATGACCATGGATGTCATGGCCAACTCCCTTATTTACTGGGCACAGGACATATATTTCGCCGGTCTGTTTGCCGACAGAAGCCGTGTTTTTGCGCTGAGCAGTGCAGGCAGCCGGGTGCAGTGGGCCGCATACGGCGCGGTATCCGCGGCAAAGTCCGCATTGGAAAGTTACTGCCGCCAGATCAATTTCGAACTGGCTTCCAGGGGTATCACCGCCAATGCCATCATGGCCGGGGTGACGGATACGCCGGCTCTGAGAAAGATCCCTGGAAATGCCCAGATGATCGATGTCGCCCTGAGTCACAATCCTTCCAAACGCCTGACCACACCGACGGATGTGGCCAATGCCATATCTCTGCTCAGTGATGAGCGGGCCGCCTGGATCGCTGGAGATACCATCCTTGTGGACGGCGGCGAGATCACCGGGGGTTAAAGACCCTGACAGGCAGTCTTTCCGAGCGCTGACAGGCAGCACTTTCTGCTGCATAAGCGGATGCCTGTTCCAGCTGAAGCACATCGTGCTTTTGCCTGTATTTTATCGTATCTTTTCCTGATGAAACGCAGTGAAATAAATGAGTCAGCCTCAAGGGCGGGCATGTCCGGGGCCGGGATGTCATCCGCCGTAAACGGAGATCCTGTACTGGAGATTCGGGGACTGTGCGCCGGGCCGGAGGAAGCTCCCATCCTCCGCTCACTTGACCTGATCCTGGACAGGCCTGGGATCTGTGTGATCCTAGGCGGCAGCGGCAGCGGCAAGACCACCTTTCTGCGGCTTCTCAACCGTCTGGATGAATACCGTCAGGGAGAGATCCGCATCCTGGGAAAGGACATTCGCGAATTCCCGGTTCCCGAATTGAGGCGGCATGTGGCCATGGTATTTCAGAATCCTGTCTATTTCCCGGGAACGGTAAGGGACAATCTGGATATCCGACGTGAATTCGGTGAAGCTGCAGTGACGGAGGACCGAATGAAGGAACTGCTGTCCCTGGCCCGACTGGAGGACAGCCTCCTCGACCGCAATGTATCTGTTCTCAGCGGAGGGGAGCAGCAGAGACTGGCCTTTGCGCGGAGTCTGCTCAATGACCCGGAGATCCTGCTTCTGGATGAACCCACCAGCAGCCTGGACGGGCGAAACAGAGATGCTGTGCTGAGAACCCTCCGGGACATGCAGTCGGCGAGGGGAAATACACTTCTGATGGTTACACACCGGCCGGAGGACGTGGAGCTTCTGGGCGGCAGGACGGTCTATCTTCTGGATGGAGCTTTTGTGCAGGATCCGGAAGCGGTCAGACAGCGGATCGAGGCGGGACGATAATGAACGGCTTTGATCCGGCTATCATCACATGGACAGACCTTGCTCTGGCTTTCCTGCTGATCCTGATCAGCCTGGGGGTCAGTTCACTTTTCAAATTGAAGATCGCCGGTCCCATGTTCACCGGTGCCTTCCGGTCCTTTCTGCAGCTGACCCTCCTCGGCTATGTCCTGCAGTTCATCTTCGGAATCGACCGTTTCTGGCACTTTCTGCTGCTTCTGAGCGCAATTATCCTCTTTGCCGGATATGAAGGATCGAGACGGCAGCTGCTAAAGATCCCCGGTTACTACTGGATGCAGGTGAGTGTCATCGCATTTTCCACAACGGTGGTTATGGGCCTGATCCTGGGTCTGATCCTGGACCTTGAACCCTGGTTCAATCCCGTTGTCAGTATTCCGCTGGCGGGCATGACCATGGGACAGAGCCTGAATTCTTCGTCCATGCTGGCCAAGACCCTGGGCACTCAGATACAGGCGAGGCAGCAGGAGATCGAACTGCGGCTGAGTTTGGGTGCCACCCGGTGGCAGGCCGTGCTCCCGCTGCTCCGCGACAGTGTTCACACGGCACTCATCCCCTCACTCAACAGTCTGAATACTGTGGGAATCGTCAGTATTCCAGGGGTTCTGGCCGGGGCTCTGATCGGTGGCATGCAGCCGATGGTAGCCATAAAATACCAGATCATGGTCATGTATCTCTGGGTCAGCGGAACGACTCTGGCCTGTGCAGGCATGGCTCTGATCCTCGCGAGAACCTTTTTAAATACCGAGCATCAGCTTCGCCGGGACCTGCTCAGACAGTCACCCGGCACTTCAAAATAGGGGAAGCTATCCATGCATTCAGATTTTTACAATGATTTTGACCGGGAAAACCTGGAGAGGAAGAGCAGCAGTGATTTCCGTTCGATCTTTCAGATGGACAGGGACCGCATTCTGCATTCCAATGCCTTCCGCCGGCTGCAGAACAAGACGCAGGTCTTTGTCAGCGGAGATTATGATTTTTACCGTACCCGCCTGACCCACAGCCTGGAAGTGAGCCAGATCGGGAAGAGTGTTGTCAACTATCTCAACAGTCATTATTTCCGGGAGGCCGCATTGGATCCTGATCTGATGGAGGGCGTCTGCCTGGCCCATGATATAGGGAATCCGGCTTTCGGCCATGCCGGGGAGAAGCGTCTCAATGAACTGATGCAGGACTACGGCGGATTTGAGGGCAATGCCCAGACCCTGAAGATCCTGACCGAAACCATTCACGAGAGTGAAGCGGCTCTGAAGGGGATGAAACCCAGCCGGGCTCTGATGGACGGGGTCATGAAGTACAAGGTACTGTGGCAGGACAGGAAGAAATCAAAATTTCTCTACGACGATCAGAAACAGTATCTGGACTTTATCTACGACGGCGGGGAGCATCTGCAGGACATGAGTCTGGAGTGCCAGATCATGGAATGGGCTGACGACGTGGCTTATTCCCTGCATGATCTGAGCGACGGATATCTTGCAGGTTTTATCAATGAAAAAAATATTTACGACTGGGCGCAGGACAGCGGTGTAAAGGGAGAGGATGAAGACATCCTCAACGACCTTATTCACCGGGTGGAGCGCCGGGAGAAATTCGACCGCTTCATTGCCCGCCGCATCGGATCATTTATTGAGAGCGTGACACTGCTGACCCGCGAGAACAGCATGAGCGGCAGGAGCAATCGCTATCGTTACGGTCTGGACGTGCCGCTGCCGGTGCGCCGGGAGATTGCCCTGTACAAGACCCTGAGTTATGAGATCATTTTCCGTTCACCGCAGGTTCAGCAGCTGGAATTCAAGGGACAGCACCTGCTTGAACAGATCTTTCATACCCTGCTTCCGAAGGGTGAGGGAAAGGGTCTCGAGATCCGAAGTCAGCTGCTGCCGCTGAACTTCCGCCGTTATCTGAAACACAATCCCCCTGCAGGCGACGCTGAGAAAGCGCGTTTTGTCTGTGACTTTCTGGCCAATCTCACTGACCGTGGTGTAGTACGCTTTTACAAACGGCTCTATGAACCGGATTTCGGCAGTCTGGCCGATATTATCTGAGCTTTTCGCCCGGAGGGCTGCGTTGGGAGTTGAGATCGCTCTGCTTTTCATTCTTAGAGAATTATAAAGGACGTATGAACAAAGACTTACAGCTTCTGACACCGGGCCTGATGCCCTATCGGGAAGCCTGGGAGCTGCAGAAGAAAGTGCATGCTGAGCGGCTGGCGGGGAATTGCCCTGATACTCTGATCCTGCTGGAACATCCGCCGGTCTACACACTTGGGCGGCATGCAGTGGAGGGGAATATCACGGCGGACCAGGCGTTTTTGGAGGCGAAGGGGATCGAAATCGTGCAAAGTGACCGGGGCGGGGACGTGACCTATCACGGGCCGGGTCAGCTGGTGGGCTACCCCATTTTCCGGCTGCCTGAGGGGTCCTTTGCGGTGAAGGAATTTGTTCGGCGAATCGAAAGGACACTGATACGCTGTCTGGAGGATCACAGAATATGCTCCACCACTCATGATGCCTATCCCGGTGTGTGGGTCGGCCGGAATAAGATCGCGGCCATCGGACTGCGGATCATTGAAGCGGTATCCATGCACGGATTTGCCCTCAACGTCAGTCCTGATCTGAGTCATTATACCGGGATCATCGCCTGCGGCATTCAGGAAAGGGGCATCACCACGATGGAAGGGGAACTGCGGCGGCCGGTGAGTATGGAAGAAGTGCAGAGAAACGTGGCGGAATTATTCAAAAAGGAGTTTTCATGAACAATTTATTATCGCACAGGGGAAGGCGAACACTGATTTCAGGCCTCTTCCTTCTCACGGCGGGACTCGTTCTCAACGGCTGTGCTGAAAAGGCAGAGCCTGTTAACGCGGATGGCTATCCCTTTTTTCTGGGGACCTATACAGAGGGTCGAAGCGAGGGGATTTACCGCTATCGTCTCAATCATGACGGCAGTCTGGACAGCCTCAATCTCGCCGCCCGGAGCACCGGTCCCAGTTTCCTGGCTATGGGACCCGCCAGGGAGATCCTGCTGGCTGTGAATGAAGTGGATGTGAGGGGCTCTGGCACGGTGGAGGCGTGGCGGATCATGGGGGATACACTGGCTTTCGTCAATCGCGCACAGACCGGCGGGGCGCATCCCTGCTATGTGACGGCGAATGCCGACGGGTGGGTCCTGACTGCCAATTACAGCGGCGGCAGTACGGCTCTGCACAGGCTCGGGGAGGACGGCAGTCTCAGCCCTCTGCTCTCGACACTGAAGCATGAAGGCTCCGGCTCTCATCCAAGACAGGCGGCACCCCATGCCCACAGCGCCTATTTCGATCCCGGAACGGAAAACGGTGTGATCTCTGTCGATCTGGGAAGCAATGATCTGAAATTCAGTCAGATAAATATACAGAAGAATGAACTCGAATATCGCAGCGAAGCTCTTCTGAAAATGGCTGAAGCTGCAGGGCCGCGGCATTTGGCCATCCGTGCCGGGGGGAAGTTTCTGTATGTAGTCAATGAGTTGAATTCCACTGTCACGGTGGTCCGCAGAGAGCCTGACAGCAGCTATAGGGCTCTGAGAAGTCACTCCACGCTGCCGGCGGACTTTGAGGGAGTGAATTACTGTGCGGACATTCATTTGAGCCCGGATCACCGTTTTCTCTACGTGAGCAACCGCGGCCACAACAGTATTGCAGTGTTCGCCGTCAGTGATGACGACGGATCTCTACGCGCAGTGGCCCATGAGTCCGTACGGGGGGACTGGCCCAGAAATTTTGCCATCACGCCTGACGGTGAGTTTGTCCTCGTGGCAAACCAGAAAAGTGAGAATATTGTCTCATTCAAACGGGAGGCGAATACCGGCAAGCTCAGCTACCTGAACAGCATTTCCGCCCCGACCCCGGTCTGCATCCTTTTCTGACCGTCTGCGGGGCATTGGCGAGCTGCGGCAGGCCCTGGAGGTATAAAGCAGTAACTATCCAAGTACGAGGTGTATGATATGCTGAAGGACAGGCCCCTGATCTGCATCAACATGGACTATCAGCCGGGACGCTGGGGAAAGTACATCCTGCCTGAGAATTACTATCAGGCGGTCCTGGAACAGGGAGGCCTTCCTTTGGCGGCTCCTGCCAGCGGCCGCCATGACGATCTGCTGAAGATCGCGGAACATGCGGATGCTTTTCTCTTCTGCGGCGGAGATGACTATCCGGCGGCCCTCTATGGGCAGATGGACCATCCTGCCAACGAACTGTGTCATGCCAATCGCAGCGGAAGTGATATGATCCTGGCGGATCTGGCACTGGAAAGCGGAAAGCCGATCCTGGCGATCTGCGCTGGACATCAACTGATGGCTATCAAATGCGGCGGACAGCTGATACAGCACCTGGACAGTCGTCTCGGTCACGGCAAGGAAGCCTATCACCCTGCCGCTCTGGCTGAAGGTACACGGATCGCCGGGATATTAAAAAGCGTAGCCCATCTCGCAGAGGATGGATTCTTCAGGGTGACTGTCAATTCCTGGCATCATCAGGCGGTGGATCCGCGGAGCTTACCGGAGCGATTCATTATCAGCGCCATTGCAGCCGACGGTACGATAGAGGCGATGGAAAGCCGTGACGAACAATGGATCCTCTCCCTCCAATGGCATCCGGAGCGGATCGATGACAGGGAGCACCGTCGACTCATCTTCAATGCATTCATCAGCGAAGCACGAAAGGCGGCTTCTTCTTCCAGCTGACCCGAGGCTCCTCCCATGGCGGAATTAAAAATGTAGGTATCAGATTATTTCAGCAGGAGACATTTCCTGCTTTTCAGGGTATATCCGTTTTCCATCTGCAGCAGGTAGAGTCCGCTGGGCAGTTCCCGTCCCCTGTCATCCCGGCCGTTCCAGTGCAGGCTGTGCATCCCGCTGCTGAGGGGCGCGGATTCCCAGCTGCGGACAAGGCTGCCTTTGAGACTGTAGATGCGGACCTTCACGGTTCCGGTTTCGGGCAGGGAAAAGCGCAGGGTCGTGACGGCATTGAAGGGATTAGGATAATTGGCATAGAGGGTGAATTCATCCGGGACTGCGGGGGCGTCCGCATCCTGCAGTCCGTCGATCTTGATATAGGCATTGGGGCCGTACAGATAAACGGATCCTATGAGCCAGCCGTAGTTCTGGCTGCCGCTGACGGCGTCGCTTTTGAAGCGGAAGCGGATATAGAGAGAATCGTTATTGATGAATTGGGAAAGATCAGCTGTGGCGGCAAAGTAATTCACGCGGAGAGATGTGAAACTTTCGGCGACCATCCAATCCTTCAAATCCGCACTGACCTCGATGAAACCTGTGTCGCCTTCATTGATGTAGGTGGTGCAGATGGCCTGGACAGAGAGTTGATCCCCGATGGGGGATTCGCTGTCCCGGAACTGTGAGACCGGAAAGGGCCGTAAGCAGGTTGCGGTCGTATTCAGGTTTTCGCGGTAGCTGAAGACGGAATCGGCCTGCATGACGTAAGTGCTGAAACTCAGATCCCGGCGTTCATAGATCCAGCCGTTCAGAACCCAGTCAGAGCTGAAGGATTCAGGCCAGGTCATGGGATTTGAGTCCGGTACGGCGTCGATACGCATATCTGAACCGAAATTCACGGTCAGAAGAGACGAGTCAGCGGCACCTAGATTGGATGCGGCGGACGCATCGCGGGCTGCAAAGCGCAGGAAAGCTTTACCGACGGGTTTTTCATCTTCCAGAGTATCCAGATCCAGGTTCCAGGCCAGATCTCCCTGCCATGATATTTCATAACTTTTGCGAAGGGCGGAATACTCGTATAGCGTGTCAACAATGAGAGTGTGGGGACGGTTCAGATCTGTCCACTCAGCGCCTTTTTCGGCGGTCTGGAGAAGGAAGTCTGAAGGCGGAAAGCGGTCTGTGTAAATGAGTCTGCCTCTGGCGGGGGCTGTGCCGGGATTGAACATGGACTGAATATCAGGGGTTTTGAAGACATCGTGCAGTTCCGGGGCTTCACTGTCGGGACCGATCAGGCTTTCAAAGTGTGTCTGAGGTGCGGCAATGGGATAGCGCCAGGTGTCTGACTGTCCTGCAAATTCAAACCAGTAGCGGATGCGGTGCTGCAGTCCGTCATTGGGGATCGTGGCCAGGTACTGTGTCCAGCCTGCGGGGTTCATGGAGGCTGGGGCCAGTTCGGCCCAGTAGAGGGCTTCTGCTTCATCCAGCATATACCAGACCTTGGCGGTATAGGCGGAGAGGTCTGCGAGCTGACCTTCAGCGGCGGGGCCGGGCAGGGCCCGGCAGGCCAGCGTCACCTGATCTGCGCCTTCATCGTACATATTCACGTCGTGACCGATATTCACGGGGAGGCGCATGGTCTGAAAATCGTTGCGGGCCGCGGCCTGCAGCCAGGGCAGGGTTTCGCGGAGGGACAGGACAGCGTTCACCGAATCGGTGCCCATGCCTGTAAAGACAGCGAAGATCACTTCCTGGCTGTCCCCCGCCGAAAAATCGAAGGGTCCCATACTCATAAGAGCTCTGAGGTCGCCGGCTCTGTCTGCGAGGGATCCTGTGCCTGTGAGGGGATCGCCGCTGAGGTGGTAGGGTGTGGTTTCGCCGCTCCAGGGATCGACCAGGGGATTGCTGTCATTGCCCATACCGCTCATATAGAGCCAGGCTTCATGGGCGGTTTCGGGATCGGAGGGATTCCGGTTATAGGCGTTGAAAAAGACGGAGGAAGACAGTTCATTGAGATTGCGGAAATCGGGGACCGATCTTCCGCAGAGGCGGGCTGTATCGCCGGAGGAGGGAACGAGGGGTCCCTGCAGCCAGGCGGAGGCGACAGCCGGGACCCTGGAGCCGAACTCGGCATCTTCGGCATGGCCGTTGTAGAGGTAGTGCATGAGCCTCTGAGTATCGGTGGCGCCCTTATCGTCGGTGGCGCTGCCGAGATCGAAATCGGACCAGATGCCGATATAGGTATCGGTGAGGGGCTCTCTGCCTTTATGGATAAGGAGGGCCTTTACAAACATCGTATTCTCCAGTCCCGGGACGGAATCGATGCCGAAGACCGTATACTGCATTTCCACGCCGATGGGCTCCGTTGCCCAGAGCCAGGAATGCTTCGTGACATCGCTGTCATTCATGACCCACCAGTGGGTCTGTGAACCGAAGAGCCGTGGCTGACCGAGATGGTTGACGGGGGCACCGTCCTCGGAAGGCCAGACATTCCAGTCCGGGGTGTCCACGCCATCACCGATGGAGTAGATACGGGGCGTGCTGTGGGCAGTGCCGAGGGGACCGACACTCCATTCGGTCGTGAATTCCGAGGCGGCGGAGCGGACCTGACCTGCCTGATCCTTTCCGAGGATCCAGAGGCCCTGGGCGAAAAAGACGCCGGGACCTGATTTTCCGGGCCAGTGCATACCTGCATCTCCATCGATAATGTGGGTGACCGTCTGTCCATTATTGATGAGATCGGAATAGAGCTGATTGGCATTGAAGATTGCCTGGTCAAATATATAGGGGTCTTCGGAGAGGGAAGAGATGTTTTGATCGGGCAGGGCAGCATGAAGCGGAGAAAGGAAATACAGAGCGGTCAGAGTTATCAGAGTCATGAGCAGGACAGCAGGAAGGGAGTTGAGGGGTTTGGGAAAGTCTGCCTGAAAATGTTCAGGGTTCTTCAAAGAACGGACACGCCGGGTCTTCATATTCGCCTCCTGTTACGATTCAATGTAATCATTTACCACCTATAGTTCAAGTCAGAGTATTGTGTTATTCAAATCAATAAACTTATGTTTTTTTTTGTATTACGATTTATTTTGTAACAAAATTTGTTAAGAAGGGGAATAGGGATAGGATAGGCGCGAATAGATTTATGAATAATTATACATAAAAAATGCATAAAGGTGTCCGGCTTCTGTCCGGCCTGGGTCCGGCCTGGGTCGGACCCAGGCCGGACCGGGTTAATTTAAAAGAGATTGTTCGATATGATTTTTTGCAGAGGCGAGGAAGTTTTTCCGCCAGTGAGTGCCGAGGGTTTTTTCGGCGAGGTAGACGGTGAGGTGTTTGCCGGAGACGGAGATGGATTCATTGATCTTGGAGAGGCCCTGAACGCAGGCGGGGCAGGCGGTGAGCACTTCCTGATTGCGTTGGGGGTTGAGACTGCAGAGGTTCAATTCTTTGCGGTCACGGAGTTTATTGGAGATCTCGGGGTGAGCGAGGGCCATGGTGCCGCCGTCCCCGCAGCAGTTGGGGGCAGCGAGGGCGTTTTGGCCGGAGAGGGTTTGGAAAATGTCCTGGAAGCGTTCATTTTTAAGGGGACTGTGGCAGGGTTCGTGGAAGTTGAGGACGTCCCTGGTGACAGGGGAGAGGAGATTGTTCCGGTGGAGGAAGGCGACGGTGTCAAGGAGTTGAGACTGCTTAAAAATATTCTGGAGTCCGTAGGATTCGAGCATTTCGAAGCAGGTTCCGCAGGTGACGAGGACGGCTTCGATATTCATGAAGTCCACGAGGTAGGCGATTTTATGGAAGAGGAGGGTATTGCCGGAGCGGATCTTATCGGCGCTGAGGGTATCGCCGGAGGCTTTGAAGGGATAGCCGCAGCAGGCGTATTCTGGGGGGATGACGGTGCGGATGCCGTTGGACCAGAGGAGGGCCATGGCGGCGATGGAGATTTCGGGGAACATGCGTTCGGAGCCGCAGCCGGGGAAATAGAAGACGGTGTGGCGGATGGGGAGATCGGGGTTGGTGAAGGAATAGATGCTTTGGCGGTCATTGAGGCCGAGTTGATCTCGGAGGGTTGGGGAGCCGGTGCGTGGGTAGCGGCCTTTGAGCATGGCGGCGAGGTGGGGGGTGAATTTTTCGGTGAGGGGTCGGAGGGGCTTATTGAGGGCATGGGCGAGGCGTTGGGCGCGGAAGGCACCGTTGAAGAGAGTATGGCGGTAGAGGGTATTGGCGAGGCGTCCTTTGCGTCGGAGGAAGTGGTAGGTGAGGGAGGTGGCCGGGTGTGCGGGGGCCATATTGCGGCTTTTCATGAGATTTCGGATAAGGATCGTGACGTCGCCGAAATCGATATTGACGGGGCAGGGGGTATAGCATTTGTGGCACATGGTGCAGTGGGCTGAGATCTCTCGGAGTTTTTCGAAGTGGCGGAAGCTGAGCTGTTTGGAGGTGAGGACATCATAGAGAACGGCTTCGATAATGAGACCGGTGCCGAGGATCTTATTGCGGGGATTGTAGAGCATATTGGCGGGTGGGAAGTGGGTATTGCAGACGGGTTTGCACTTTCCGCAGCGGACGCAGTTGGCGATGGCTTCGGACAGGCCGTGGAGATCGGCGGCGGCGAGGGCGAAGGCTTCCATTTCGAGGAGGTTGAAGGAGGGAGTATAGACGCGGTCGTAGGGGAAATCTTTTCGGAGTTTGCCGGGATTGAAGAGATCAGCCGGGTCATGTTCGGCTTTGTAGACGGCGTATTCATCGAGAATGCGGTCTTCGAGATACTTGAGTTTAGTGATGCCGATCCCGTGTTCACCGCTGACGACTCCTCCGAGGGCGACCGTTTTTTCCATGACCCGGTCGACGACGGCATCGGCCTGCATCATCATATTGAGGTCGGAGGAGAGGACGGGAATATTGACATGGGAATTGCCGTCACCGGCATGCATGTGGGTTGCGATCATGATACGTCGCCGGCGTTCGGACTGCCAGAGATCACGGAAGGAGGACAGGAGTTTGGGCAGATTTTCGAACTGCTGTTCGAAGTAGCTTCGGATGTCAGAGTCGAGGCCGCTGCTGATGCTGCCGCTGCGGAGGGCTTCGTAGAGTCGTTGGGCGGGTGTATCGCAGGGCAGGTTTGGCAGTTCGGAGCAGGGGCTGTTGAGATGATCGAGAAAGAATCGGGTCTGTTCAGAATGCCGGTGGATCCTGTGCTGGAATTTTTCCATTCGGGACTCTGAGAAGAGGGTGAATTCCGGATGGTCGAGGGTGTTGAGCCAGGCTTGCAGTTTATCCAGAATATCGAGGCTGTTGAGGAGATCCTGTTCGACGTTGAGCATATCGATGAAGTCGGTGAATTCCGGGAGGGCGGGGAGGGGGATGACGATATCTTCATTGAGTTTGAAGGCATTGGTATGGCGGGCGATGGCGCCCAGCATTTTCCGGGGTTTCCAGAAATCGCTGCGGGCATCGGGGTCGGAGGCGGTGAAGGCTTCGGTATCAAAGGGTTTGACGAGGCTGTTGATATGCCGGCAGCTGTCATCGAGGGCCTGGGGATCATTGGATTCCACATCGATGAGGAGCAGAGCTTTCGGGGTCTGGTCGCGGTCGCTGCGGTTTGTGTAGCCGATGACGTCGAGGTATTTGTCGTCGATATGTTCGAGGGCGGTGAGGTGGGTGGATGTGAGGGGGGCGAAATATTCCTGGATGGCGATGATGGCACGGGAGGCATTGCGCATATCGGGGCCGTAGAACTCCAGGCATATAGTTCGGGCATGGGAGAAGGGCGGATAGAGAATGAAGCGTGCGTCGGTGATGATGCCGTCGCCGCCTTCCTTCTGCAGTCCGGGAAGACCTTTCAGAGCTTTGTTGGTGATGTCTTTGCCCAGGCCTTTGCGGCGGATATCCTCATCCTCCAGGATGATGCTGCGCAGGAGAGTTTCGCGGTCGTTTTTATTGTTGTAGACATCGAAAATGACGGTTTCCGCTTCGAGGATCTTGCGATAGGGGTGGCTGCGTCTGCGGACCGTGAGTTTTTCAGCCTGGGCGTTGAGAATGTGGAAGTCGTAGAGATTATCGATGCAGGTACCCCAGATGACGGCTTTTTTGCCGCCGGCATTTTCGGCGATATTGCCGCCGATAGTGGAGGCCCAGGCGGAGGTGGGGTCTGTAGCGAAGACATAGCCCAGACGGGCAGCGTGCTGAATTGCGTCCTCGGTGACGACACCGGCTTGCAGCGGCAGGAGGGGAATATTCCGGCCACCGCTGTCAACAAATTCAATGGGGCTGATAGCGGAGAGTTTTTCGGTATTAATGACGAGCGTATCGGGCTGAAGGGGAATGGCGCCGCCGGTGAGGCCGGTTCCGCCGCCGCGGACAATCAGTTTCAGACCGGCGTTTTTTGCGGATTTCAGGAGGGCTGGAAGTTCTGAGACAGAGTCGGGATAGACAACCGCTTCAGGGTATTCGACGCGCCAGTCGGTGGCATCGGTGGCATGGCTGACCTTGTGGAAGGCGGAGAAGGAGACATTGGCGGGAGAGGTTGCAGCAGAGAGGGCGTTGAGGATGTTCTTCCGCCGCAGTCCTGCTGCCCGGTGGCGGGCAAGAATCTTTTCAAGGGCTTCTCTTGTATGTCGCAGAAGAGAATTGACCTCAGGTTTTCCGCCGGCATGGGTTGAGATATTCTGCAGGCGGCGTTCCTGGCGTTTGCGGAAGCTGCGGAATTTTGAGCGTCTGGCGATCATGTCATGGGCGATATAGGGATTGCGGTCGAGGATGAACATATCGCCGTAGATCTCCATGAGGAGTTTGGCACTGCGGCCGGTGATACGTTCGGAGCGGAGGGATTCCAGGGTTTCCCAGGCTTCCTCACCGGCGTATTTAAGGATAATCTCCCGATCGGTGAGGGAGGTATAATTATAGGGGATTTCTCTGCGGCGGGCTTGTTTCTTCATATAGAAATTTATAGGTAATCGGGGAAAAATCAAAGGGCTTTACGGCCTTGCGGTCCGGCCTGGGTCGGACATAGGTCGGACCCAGGCCGGACAGGTTTATGCATAATTTATGCATAAATATGCAGTATTTGGTTCGACCTAGGTCGAAGCGCTTCTAGCTTCTAATATTTATAGTGATAATACTTATGATAGTAGTAATATGAACCGGTCATATTGTTGGGGTTCACATTATTGACGACAGCGCCGAGCAGAGGGGTTTTGCTCTGTTCGATGAGGCCTTTGGCATAGGCCAGCAGTTCCTTGTAGGTACGGCCGCTGTTGACGACGAAGAGGAGNGCGTCGGTATAGGTTCCGACGACGGTGGCATCGGTGACGGCGATAATAGGCGGGGCATCGTAGAAGATACGTTCAAAGCGCCGGGTCAATTCGTCGTGAACTTCCTTCATTTTCTTGCTGCCGAGGGTTTCGGAGGGATTGGGTGGGATATTGCCGCTGGGAATGACGTAGAGGTTGTCATACTCTGTTTCGTAGATGATATCATCGATACCGACCCGTCCCATGACAGCGTCCACCAGGCCTGGAACACGGTTAATCTTGAAGAGTTTATGAATCACGGGTTTACGCAGATCCGTATCAATGAGAACCGTTTTGTAGTCCATCTGGGAGAAAGCCAGGGCGAGGTTGGCGATAGTGGTGGACTTCCCTTCGCCGGGACCGCTGCTGGTGACGACGACGCTGTTGATCCTGTCCTCAACGCGGCTGAGCTCAATATTGGTTCGGAGGGTTCTGTAGGCTTCGGAGACCGGCGATTTGCGGTCGAGGTTGACGATCAGGCGGCTTTGGAAGGTTGAGATAAACTCATCCCCGCTTTTCTGGGCCGCTTTTTTTCTCAGGCTTTCATTATCCATAGAGGGGATCATGGCCATGACGGAGAAACCGGCTTTCTGAACATCTTCCTTGGACTTGACAGTATTGTCCAGGAACTCCCGGATGAAGATAATACCGATGCCCAGTCCCAGGCCGAGGAAACCGCCGAGGAGTAGATTCATCTTCTTCTTGGGTTTGATGGGATATTTGGCGGGCACGGCTTCGTCGATGACATAGACATTGCCGATCTGGCTGGCTTCAGTGATGCGGCTTTCCTCATAGCGCTGTTTCATGAGGAGATAGAGTTTTTCATTCCCCTGCCGATCGCGTTCGAGGCGGGCATAGCTGATCACCTTCTGCGGCAGTCTTTCGAGTTCCTGGTTATAGAAGGTCACCAGTTTTGCATATTCGGACACTTTGGCCCCGTTGCTGATCTGTTCGGTCTGCAGCCGCACGATATCCTTGACCAGGGTCTGGTTGACGCCCATGGGATCATCGGGACCGGGGATATAGCCGAAACTGATAAGCTTCTGGGTTTCGCTGTTGAGGCGTTCCTTGTAATTCTTGATCTGTTCCCGGGTTTCATCCATCAGGAAACTCTCATTTTCATAGCCCTGGTTCTTCAGGGAAATGAGTTTGGCCTCGAGGCTGGCGATCTCGATCTGCAGGTTGAGGATGAGCGGATTGGAGGTCTGGATCAGGGAGTTGAGGAGTTCCTTTTCCTTATTGTTCAGCTGTTCCCGCAGATAATTGTACTGGGTCATGATGACCTGTTCTTCGGCGACGGCGGTATTGTAGATACTTTCAAAATCCGAGAGCTGGGTGATCAGTTCCTGGCTGGCTGCATCGAGATTGACGACGCCTTGTGCCTGCTGAAATTTCTGGAGGGTGTCTTCGCTGGTTTTCAGATTCTGTTCAATGGACACGAGCTGCTGGCTGAGAAATTCCTTGACCTCGCCCATGGCGCCGCGATTCCGTTCCAGATCCATATCATAGTACATTTCGGACATAGTATTGATGACGAGTGCGGCTTCGATGGGGCTGCGGCTCTGATAGGTGATACGGATGGCCTGTGTCTCGCGGATGGTGGAGATGGTGACACTCTGCTGCAGAGAGGTGGCCAGGTCCCTGATATTCTCCTCTTCTGAACGCTGAACCACCGTGCTGTCCGGTTGCTGTCCCAGCAGAAGGACCCACTGCTTGAGGGCTGTGAGGGGACTGACCTTTTCCTGCTGCTCCCGGGTGCCCCCCAGCACCAGCAGGCTGTCCTGCCCATGTCTGCGCTGCAGAGTGCGGATGGTACGCACAGCCAGGTTGCGGCTTTTGACGATCTCCAGCTCATTGTTGATGCGCATCTGATTGCTGCCGAAGGGGCTCATCATATCGAACATACCCACTGCGGCATCCCCTGAGTTCTCGATCAGCAGCAGCGTACTGCTTTCGTAGACCGGTGGTGTGGTGAAGGTATACCAGCCGGTGAGGGCGACTACGACGATGAAGGAAGCAATGATGATCCACTTGCCCTGAAGGACAATGCGGAAGATCTCCTGAATATTGATCTCTTCCTCTTCGTCAAAGCGGTTGTATGGATTGTTCGGAATCTGATTCATATTTTGGATGTCCCTAGTTTTAAATGTCGTGAAATATACAAAAATGCATGAGTTAAGTGAATCATTTTATTCAGTTTGCCGGTGCAAAAAGCAGGCCTTGTGTGAGCTGATTCACAGAGGCGTGCAGGATAAGGGGGACTCTGTCCCGGCCTGCGGCCGTGACAGACGTCCTCAACGGCGGGAAATGCGGGGGTCGGGCGCTTCGAAAAGAGCGGGCGGGGAGTGCCTCCGGCAACGGTCGGACATGAGAAAGTCGGGGATCATTTGACATCGTGGATGGAGACGCCGCTGCGCCAGAAGTACCAGGCGCCGATGAGAGTGATGGGAATGAAGCCGGACAGGTGCATCATGACGGCGAAGGCCAGGGCGCTGCTTTTCTCCACGGCGAGAAAGCCCAGAATAGCCACCAGGCCGCTGTGATAGGTTCCCAGTGCGCCGGGGGCGGAGGGGATGCTGACGGCGAAGGTGGATGTGGCCAGGACCAGGGCGGCTTCACCGACACCGAGGGACAGGCCGAAGGCCTTGAAACCGATGAAATAATGAAAACCGTAGATAAACCAGAGCAAGAGGGAGGAGGAGAGGATCTTCAGATAGTCATCCATTTTGAAGAGGGAGGCGAGGCTGAGGTGCAGTTCCTTCAGCATGCGTCCGAGGCGGCCTTTNCGGTCTGAGAGCCAGAGGGTGATGCGGACGCTCTGGCTGCGGTAGACCCAGAGGCCGAGGATGAGCAGGAGAATGACGGCAAAGAGGGTTCCCTTTGTCTTTCCGGCCCAGTCCGGCAGGGTCATGCCGGCACTCATGATGACGAAGACAATGAAAAAGGAGAAGAGATCCATGATCCGGTCGGCCACCACAGTGGGCAGGAGTTTGACCGTGCTGATGCCGGTGTATTTTGCGGCGGCGTAGGCCCGCAGCAGTTCTCCCAGGCGGAAGGGCAGCACATTGTTGCCGAAGTAACCGATCATGACCGCCCGGTAGAGAGGTCCGACACGGGTTGCGCCCAGGGGCTTGATGATATACTGCCAGCGCCAGGCGCGGACAAAGATGGAGAGGATCATCAGCAGCATGGTGAGCCCGTAATACCAGGGGTTGATGAGCAGGATCTGTTCTCTGACCGTATCCCAGCGGATATCGCTGAAGGCATAGAAAAGGGCGGCGAGAGAAATCAGGATCCCGCCGTAATTAACGAGTTTTTTGTTCAATGTATTTTACTTCTGTTCTTTCAGGTTGAGGCCTTCAGCGCTGAAACGCGGTTTACCGGCGCTTCAACCGAAGGTTTTTTTAGAGATCATGGCGAGAAATTCTGAGCGGGTCTCCATGTCATCGTGAAATTCCCCGAACATGGCGGAGGTTGAGGTAAAGCTGTTCTTCTTCTCCACGCCCCGCATCTGCATGCACATGTGCTGGCCTTCCACCACGACTCCGATGCCGATGGGGTTGAGGGTTTTTTTGATGGCTTCCGCGATCTGCACAGTCATACGCTCCTGAATCTGCAGGCGGCGGCTGTACATTTCCACGATGCGCGGGATCTTGCTGAGGCCGATGACCTTTCCGCTGGGGATATACCCTACATGGGCCACCCCGAAAAAGGGCAGCATGTGGTGTTCACAGAGACTGAAGAAGTCGATGTCCCTCACCACCACCATGCCGTTGCTAACTTCATTGTAGATGGCGTCACCCACCACTTCCTCCAGGGTGAGATCATAGCCCTTGGCCAGGAATTCCCAGCTGCGGGCCACCCGGTCGGGGGTTTTAAGGAGACCTTCCCTTGACGGGTCTTCGCCGATCTCCACCAGCAGACGGCTGATGATCTGTTCAATGTTCCTGCGGTCCGTTGCCATATCTTGATCCTTTCTACGGTTCAAACCTGCTGGAGAATTCACTGTTCTCCGCCACTTCGACGGAAAACAGGGTGATCCCCGGAGGTATAAGGGGTTTGAGTCTGTTGTAAAAGTAAAGGGCCAGGTTCTCGGTACTGGGCAGATGCTCCCGGAACCAGGGATCTGCATCGTTGATGGTCTGGATATCGAAGGGCCTGATGATCTGCTCCTCCACCAGCTCATGGATGTCATAGAAATTGATGAGCATGCCGCTGCCGGGGTCCAGCTCCCCTTTCAGACCCAGAGTGACGCGGAAATTGTGGCCGTGCACGCGGTGATAGGGTCCGTATTTTTTTTCGTTCTCATGAGCGGACAGATCTGCATCCCTGTAGTAATGGGCGGCGGAGAATTCGCAGCTGTGGTAGAGGCAGTGCAAAAAGCCTATTCCCCGCGGTAGACAACCCAGTTGTTGTCCGTTTCCCAGAGTTTGATCTCATGGAGCAGACCGGGTTGGAGAACCTTCTGCAGCTCTCCCCAGATTCCCAGGGCCAGATTTTCGCTGGTGGGAATGATGCCTTTCATGAAATCCGTGTCATAGTTGATGAATTTGTGGTCGAGTTTTTCGATCACCGTGTCCTCAAGGATCTTTTTCAGTTCCTTCAGATCGATGATCATGCCGGTGTCTTCGGGGATCTCCCCTTTGACCGTAACCTCCAGGGTATAATTGTGCCCGTGGCCGTTCTCCCAGGCGCATTTGCCGTAGACATCCTGATTCTTCTCATTGGAGAATTTCGGATTCCGCAGAATGTGACTGGCGCTGAAGGACACTTTCTTGGTCAGGTAGATCATTGTATTTCCATTTATCCTTTAACTTGTGTCTGATCCTCTCAGGCAGTTCAAAGCATCTTCATGCTGCATGCGGAGGCAGTGCCGGACAAGCGGCGGATGTTCTGTTCCGGGCGTTCAGTTCGCCGTGCCCTGCAGGCAGCTTTTTCATTCTATTTCAGGCTGTATCTCAAGCCCTTCCTTGATCATCCGTTCCTGCAGTTCAAAACGTTCTCTGCACTCAAGGCAGAACCAGAAACCCGGTGCCCAAGGAACCATAGCCAGCTCCTCTGTGCTGCCGCAGTAATTGCAGTCATCGCCCTCGCCGGGCTTGAGATCCATCGTTTCCATTGGGGAAATATATTGCCAATGCCCAGCTTTTACAACAACAAAGGACAGGCTGCTGTGATATCGGAATTCCGAAGATAGGGGGATAAAAAAAGCTGAAAAAAATGTTTGGATTTCGAGAGCAATTCTTATTATGTTAGCTGTAGAATAAAAGGAAATATCATGTACTTAAAAGAAATATCGCTCAAATCGCTCATACCTTTAATGCTACTGACACTGATTCTGACGGCGGGCTGCAGCACAGGACCTGAAATGAAGAAGCTTCAGCCTCAGGCGCTGAACAGCAACAGCGGTGCGGGGGGGCATGAATTTGAGATCAGTTTCCGCGCAGGCGAGGGTCACAATCATCCCACTTTTGCCTTCTGGCTGGAGAGCATGGACGAAAAATACCTGGAGACGCTGTTTGTGACCCGCAGTGTAGCGACGGGTTATTTCGGACATGGAGATCTGGGTGATGGGCGCTGGAGTCCTGACAGCGGAGCGGCCTACCGACCGGCCACACTGCCCTACTGGCTGCACAAGCGGATACCGGCCGGTGAGGCATTTGTGATGCCGGGCAGCGACAGTCCGGTGCTGGATGCGGTGACGGGGGCGACGCCGAAATATGATTTTGATCTGAGAGCCCGCAGCTCCGGAAGCTACACCGGGCCTTTCCGGCTGCTTCTGGAAATCAATCAGACCTGGGACTGGAATCAGCACTGGCACAACAACAGGTACCCTGAGGATCCGCTGTACAAAAGCAGTGCACAGCCGGCTGTCCTGTACGCAGTGACCATTGATCCCGGGCTTCCGGGCAGGGAATACGTTCTCAATCCCATCGGCCACAGTCACTGGTCCGGTGGCAGCGGTGAGATCTTCACTGATCTGTCAACCCTCACAACGGCCCTTCAGATCGCAGAACGGGTGCAGGTGCGCCTCGTCAAATAGTTGAGGCAGAAAGAACATAATGAATACAAGAGAAATGACTGGCGGAATAATGAGAAGTTTTGACGGATACAGACACTTCATGCGCANCATGTTTAGAATATATACAGTCCTCATCATCAGCGCCGCGGCCCTGACAGCCCAGAACGGGACTATCACGGGACGGGTTGTGGACGCTGACAGCAATACGCCCCTGGCCTTTGTGAATGTCCTGGTGGAAGGCACGGACTTCGGTGCCGCCACCGATCTGGATGGTAATTTTATTATCACGGCTCTGGATCCGGGATTTTACAAACTCAGGGCTTCTTATATCGGTTATGAGACGGCACAGAGTGCCGAACTGCAGGTGAACAATGCAAAACAGGCTTACGCAGAGATCCGTCTCAAAGCCTCAGCATTGAATCTGGATGCGGTCACGGTCCGTCCGGAGGCCTTTATCAAAGTGGAGGAGACACCGCTGTCCGTGAACGAGATCCGCATCAGCGAGATCGAGACCATTCCCGGAGGCAATCGTGACCTGAGCAAGATCATACAGAGTTTCCCGGGAGTTGGGAGTACCCCTTCTTTCCGCAACGACATTATTGTCCGGGGCGGCGGCAGCAATGAGGTGGCCTTCTATATTGACGGGATTGAGATCCCCAATCTCAACCATTTTGCGACTCAGGGAGCCAGCGGCGGGACCAACGGCATCATCAACCCCGATTTCATTCAGAACGTACAGTACTACAGCGGTGCTTTTCCGGCCAACCGGGGGGATGCCATGAGCGGGGTCTTTGAGTTTACACAGAAAAACGGCAACAGTGATGTGCGCAACTGGCGCAGTGTGATCGGCGCATCGGATCTGGCCCTGACGACAGACGGGCCCATCGGAGAGAACACGACCATGATCCTGTCCGTGAGGCGCAGTTACCTGCAATTCCTCTTCAGCGCCATCGGCCTGCCTTTTCTCCCCACCTACACCGATTATCAGTTCAAAAGCCGCACTCTGCTCAATGACAAGAATCAGTTGAGCATCGTGAGTATCGGGGCCCTGGATGAATTCAGCCTCAATACCGGGCTGGAGAATCCGGATGAATTCCAGCGCTATGTCATCTCCTATCTGCCCAAGCAGGAGCAGTGGAATTACACCACGGGCATCACCTACACCCATTTTATGGGCAAGAGCTTCCAGAACTACGTGTACAGCCGCAACATGCTGAACAACAGTTCCTACAAATACCTTGAGAACGACGAAAGCAGCGAGGACAACAAGATACTGGACTATCTCAGTCAGGAGATCGAGAACAAATTCCGTTTTGAGAACACCTGGAGGGACAAGGGCTGGAAAGTAAACAGCGGTCTCAACCTCCAGTACAGCAAATACAACAATGACAGCTACCAGAAGGTTTTAGCCGGGGAGGCCCTTCAGGAAGTGAATTATTTCAGCGAGTTCGACCTCTGGTTCTGGGGTCTTTTCGCTCAGGTCAGCCGACCGGTTCTCGATGAGCGTCTGACCCTGAGTGCGGGCCTGCGGATGGACGCCAACAATTACAGTGAGAGCATGAGCAACATGCTCCAGCAGTTTGCACCGCGTCTGAGCGCCAGCTATCAGCTGAATGAGCTGACGGCACTGAATTTCAATACGGGCCGCTACTTCCAGGCCCCTCCCTACACAGCCATGGGCTACCGGGACCTGAACGGCGAGCTCGTGAACAAGAGCAATGAACTGAAATACATCTATGCCGATCATATTGTGGCGGGCATTGATTACAGACTGAATCTGGAGAGCAAGATGAGTGTGGAATTCTTCAGCAAACAGTACAGTCAGTATCCCTTCTCCGTGAGAAATCAGTTGAGCCTGGCCAATATCGGTGCCGATTTCGGTGTTGTGGGCAACGAGGAGGTCACATCCAGCGGAGAGGGGCGGGCCCTGGGAGGAGAATTCCTTCTTCGCTATTCGCCGGAGAACGGCCCCACCAACGTCATTGCAGCCTACACCTACGTGAACAGCGAGTTCAAAGACGCCGAGGGGACATGGGTTCCCAGCGCCTGGGACAGCAAGCATATCTTCACCCTGACAGCCACCACAGCCTGGGGCAACATGCAAACCTGGCGGGGCGGCTTCAAATGGAGATATGTCGGTGGTCTGCCCTACACGCCCTATGATCTGGAGAACTCTTCTCTGGTCAATGTCTGGGACACACAGGGTCAGGCCTATCTGGATTTTGATCTGTTCAACACAGAGCGCTTCCGGGCCTTCCACCAGCTCGACATGCGCATTGACAAGACCTTCAACATGCGCAGATACAGTCTCAACCTCTATCTCGACATTCAGAACCTCTACAACTTCCAGGCGGATCAGCAGGATATTCCGATCCGGCGTGTGGATGCGAGCGGTCTGCCCATCATCGTGAATCCGGATGCACCGCTTGACGAGCAGAGATACGACATCTATCAGCTGGAGAACAGTGCCGGGACCGTGCTGCCGACCATCGGGGTGATCTTTGACTTCTGATCCTGTCCAGGACCGCAGATGACCGCGGATGAAGGCAGGACCACGGATGACCGCGGATGAAGGCAGGACCACGTATGACCGCGGATGAAGGCAGGACCACAGATGACCGCGGATGAAGGCAGGACCACAGATGAAGAGGATGTACGCGGATGACGCAGATGTTTTTTTTATTTTTTAACTGCAGGACCACAGATGACCGCGGATGAAGGCAGGACCACAGATGAAGAGGATGTACGCGGATAACGCAGATGTTTTTTTTATTTTTAACTGCAGGACCACGGATGACCGCGGATGAAGGCAGGACCACAGATGAAGAGGATGTACGCGGATAACGCAGATGTTTTTTTTTATTTTTAACTGCAGGACCACGGATGACCGCGGATGAAGGCAGGACCGCAGATGACCGCGGATGAAGGCAGGACCGCAGATGACCGCGGATGAAGGCAGGACCACAGATGAAGAGGATGTACGCGGATGGCGCAGATGTTTTTTTATTTTTTAACTGCAGGACCACAGATGAAGAGGATGTACGCGGATGGCGCAGATGTTTTTTTATTTTTTAACTGCAGGACCACAGATGAAGAGGATGTACGCGGATGACGCAGATGTTTTTTTATTTTTTTTTACTGCGGGGACACAGATGACGCAGATGACGCAGATGACGCAGATGACGCAGATGACGCAGATGACGCAGATGACGCAGATGACGCAAATGACGCAGATGACACAGATGACGCAGATGACGCAGATGACGCAGATGACGCAGATGACGCAGATGACGTAGATGTTATTTATTTTTTACTGCGGGGACACAGAACGAGGCAAATGAAGGCCGAGCGGATGATGGGGATGAAGAGAAGATAAGCTGCAGGCCCTTGAATTCGCTGCACTTCTGAAAATCGGGGTTATTTTATGAGTGGCCGGACCTAATGCTGCGAGTGATGCATTGGAGAGAAACTGTCGGCAGACGGATGCGTGTTTATCTGGAGGTGTATTTTTAAAATCGAGAAAATCGAAATATGTTCGGGATACAAAGCAAATAATTGACATCTGTGTCATCTGCGAATATCTGCGGTATCGGTGGTGGTGAGTTATCTGCGGTATCGGTGGTGGTGAGGTTATCTGCGGTATCGG
>JGI10211J34971_10000203_pt1 | contig 46468 bp, 39 predicted proteins | sample Etolagsediment_FD_34971 | JGI IMG/M metagenome (IMG submission 34971) | reverse complement strand
GAGGCAAGCCACTCCTAGCGCACAATCTACGTAGCCATGTGAGCCACGCCTATCTCGGTTTAGCGGCGGAGTGGCTCGGTCTATCGGAGCAACAAGAGGGCGAGGGGCCGTGGCGTTATAAAGCGCGCCAAGAGGCGATGGTACACGCCCGTCAGACCATGGAGCAGCGGATCGGGGCGTGGCTGGTCGATCCCTCGTCGCTACTCTACGATGAGCAGGAGGCGCAGCGGCATGAGGATGGTGAGGTGTTAGAGGCGCTCTATAACATCACCACCCCAGTACCTAAACCGCAGCGGCAGGGTAAGCGGATTGCACTCGTTGCACTGCTACTACTGGCGATCGCTGTCCCGCTGCTGCTTACCCAATTTCCGCTTGCCCCTGAGCAGATGCAAGCGAGTGTCGAAGAGCCACTCGATCAGCTTCGTTTAGAGGCGGGGGCGCTGGTGATTGGTAAGCGGCAACATTGGCAGGCTGGGAGCGCCCTGCTTGCACGATCGGATGAGGGTGCCTACCGTGAGTTGGTACTCGGTGCGCGTCTGATTGAGAGCAACCGCCAGCCGCTGCTAGAGTGCGGTCGCCGGGCACGACAAGAGGGGAGTGTCGTACCCTGCACGGTTGAAGTGGGTCCGTGGCGGTGAGCCACCTACGCACCCGATCAGTGACTCCGTGGCTGCTCTCACTGCTGCTGGCGGCGGCACCGGTCAATGGTGCTGGCTGGCACCCTAAACTACCGCAAAATAGCGACGAAGTGCGCGACAGTAACTGGCTCAATGAGCTGCCCGAGGTGGTTCTGCCGCTACCTAAACCGGCGACACTGGCTACGCCATCGCCAGCCGCCGCCCCTCAACCGGTCGTCACACCACCGCCAGCCGCCCCACAACCGGTCGTCGCGCCATCGCCAGCCGCCCCTCAACCGGTCGTCGCGCTACCGCCGGTGCCGCCGCCGGTAACCCCGCCGCCGGTTCCGCCGCCGATCACTGCGCCAAGCAGCGAACCTCCATCTATCGCGCAGCAACCGGAACCGGAGCCCGAGGCGATATCGCCGCCGCAACCTGTGGTCTCACCACCAGAACTTGCGGCCGTGGTTGAGATTGAGGAGGTAGAGGTGATCGATCCAGAGGGGATTGAGCCGGGGGGCTGCGCTGGAGAGAACGCCATCATACGACCTGAGTGTCGTCCCCGCTACTACTGGCAGATGCAGTTGCTAGCAGGTCGCAGCCTGCAAAAGGTGCGTGATGATCGCGACACCTTTGTGCGACGACATGGCGATCTGCTAGAGGGCTTGGCGTTGGTGATTGTGCAGCGCCCGGAACCGACACCGAATCGCCCCGGTGGGCTCTATCGTCTCCGTGCAAAGTCGATGGATAACGCCACCGACGCGCGCCTCTGGTGTGTGCGCTTGAAATTGCGTGGTGAGCAGTGCCTAGTGGTACGATCAATGCTTGTACCGCGAGGCGCGTCAGCTCGCTGACACTCTACGATCACATGGCGGACGATACCTGATAATGAGAACTGAACCGGTATCAGCGCCACCTAACCGCAGCGAAAGAGCCCATGCAACCGAGCATCGAAAACCGGTCTTATTCGAGTGCGAATGCCACCCGCACTATCTGTATCACTTCGGGCAAGGGGGGGGTTGGTAAAACCACACTCACCGTCAACCTCGGTATCGCCATTGCTAAGAGTGGACGCCGGGTACTGCTGCTCGATGGCGATCTGGGGCTGGCTAACGTCAATGTTCAACTTGGCGTCATCCCTAAGCTCACCATCAACGATGTGGTCAAAGGGACGCACCGCATGAGTGAGGTGATCCGTAGCACAAACTTCGGGATCGATATTATTCCCGGTGCGAGTGGCATCGCGGCGCTCGCTAACCTCGGTGAGACCGAGCGAGCGGTACTTTTGAGCGAGATGGAGGCGCTACAAGGGTATGATGTGATGCTGATCGATACGGCGGCAGGGATCGGTGAGAATGTCCTCCGATTCGTCCTCGCTTCTGATGATATTGTGGTGGTTACGACCCCAGAGCCGACGGCGTTGGCGGACGCCTACGGTATCATTAAGACCGTCTTGGTACAGGGGCCGCGGCGGATTCGCCTACTGGTCAACCGTGCCCGGACGCTAGAGCACGCAAAGCAGGTGGCTGACCACCTGAGTCAAGTGACCGCCCGCTTCACCGGTACCCCGCTGGAGGTACTCGCCTTTGTGCCGCTCGATCCGCTGATTGAGCGCAGCATCTACCAGCAGAAACCGCACCTAATCACCAACAGCGGTAGTCGCAGCGCACAGATGATCCGCAAAGCCGCCGAGCGGCTGGTACTCCCCGACGGAAGCCGCCAATCCTCCGGCGTTGGCGCCTTTTTTCAGCGCCTTCTTAACGCTATTCCGGGGTGGGCCTCCTAGCCGCTTGAGGCTCCCGTACGGCGGCGGCGCTTAATGTTCGCGGGTCGCGTGGAACTGTAACTCTGGCCAGCGCTCCTCGGCGAGGGTGAGGTTGACCCGGGTCGGAGCCAGATAGGTGAGCTCATCGGCACCATCCAGCGCTAAGTTGTCGTGCGCCTTGCGCCGAAACTCCTCCAACCGCTTCGGATCGTCACCACTAACCCAGCGTGCAGTTGCGACGTTGACAGCCTCAAATAGACAATCGACCTTATACTCATCGCGCAGCCGCTGCGCTACTACATCAAACTGCAGCACACCGACCGCGCCTAAGATCAGATCATTATTGCGCAGCGGCTTAAAGAGCTGCGTTGCTCCCTCCTCCGAGAGCTGCTCTAACCCCTTAATTAGCTGCTTTGATTTGAGTGGATCGCGTAGTACCGCGCGCCGAAACAGCTCCGGTGCAAAGTTAGGGATACCGACAAACTTCACCATCTCACCCTCAGTAAAGGTGTCGCCGATACGGATGGTACCGTGGTTGTGAAGTCCAATAATATCGCCCGGCCACCCCTCCTCCAGATGACCCCGCTCGGCGGCGAGGAAGGTGATAGCGTTGGCGATCCGCAGATCGCGCCCGAGCCGAACGTGGCGCAGCTTCATCCCCGGCTCAAAGCGGCCAGAGCAGATGCGCAAGAACGCGACCCGATCACGATGCTGCGGATCCATATTCGCCTGAATCTTAAACACAAAGCCGCTAAATGGGCGCTCGGTCGCCGCAACTTCCCGCTGATCAGTCGCCCGCGGCAGCGGTGGAGGCGCATAATCGACCAGTGCGTCGAGGATCTCACGCACACCAAAGTTGTTGATTGCCGAGCCAAAAAAGACCGGGGTCTGATGGCCGGCACGATACGCCGCATGATCGAAGGTGTGACTAGCGCCACGCACCAACTCCACCTCATCGCGCAGATCGGCCGCCAGATCACCAAACAGCTCATCAAGGCGCGGGTTATCCAACCCCTCAATCACCTCACCGCTTGCGATCCGTCCGCCATGCTGGGCACTAAACAGGTGGATACGATTGTTGTAGAGGTGGTAGACGCCGCGAAACCCCTTACCCATGCCAATCGGCCAAGTGATTGGCGCACACTCAATCCCCAGCACCCGCTCCACCTCATCGAGTAGCTCAATCGGTTCACGCCCCTCGCGATCGAGCTTATTGATAAAGGTGATGATCGGCGTATCGCGTAGCCGACACACCTCCATCAGCTTAATGGTGCGCTCCTCCACACCCTTGGCCACATCGATCACCATCAGCGCTGAATCGACCGCTGTGAGGGTGCGGTAGGTATCCTCCGAGAAATCTTCGTGACCGGGGGTGTCGAGCAGATTGATCACCTGCTCTCGATAGGGGAACTGCATCACCGATGAGGTGACTGAGATGCCGCGCTCCTGCTCCATCGCCATCCAGTCGGAGGTGGCGTGGCGAGCCGCTTTACGCCCTTTGACCGTGCCGGCCAACTGAATCGCCCCACCAAATAGTAGTAACTTCTCTGTTAGGGTGGTCTTACCCGCATCGGGGTGGGAGATAATGGCAAAGGTGCGGCGGCGGTTGAGCTGCTCAATCAGTTCAGACATGGCGACAGTATCGGTATCGGATCGGTGGGCGTTGGGACGACTTTTTGCCATCCTCAAGCAAAAAAACCAACCACCGACTATCGATGGTTGGTTTTCTATTTGGTAGCGGGGGCAGGATTTGAACCTACGACCTTCGGGTTATGAGCCCGACGAGCTACCGGACTGCTCCACCCCGCAACTGAGACCGGTAATGATAGCGGATTATTGCAAGATTGCAACCTCTGTTCATACGATCGGTGCGATCCCATCGCCACTACCGCGCGGCTGCGGTAGAATCGCGCTCCCAACACTGTAGGATAGCTTTCATCCATGTCCCGACACCCCAACCGCCGCCTACCAGCCGAGTGGGAGCCGCAGCGAGCGGTGATGCTCACTTGGCCACATCCCGATAGCGACTGGCACGATACGCTCGATCAGGTGGAGCCGGTGTTTGTCGCTATCGCGGCCGCGATTAGCGCGCATCAGCCGCTGATTATCGCCTGTCACAGTGCGCCGCTACGCGATCATGTCGCCACACAGTTACAGGCGGCCGGGGTTGACGCAGAGCAGGTCACCTTGGCGATCGCACCGACTAATGATGTCTGGGCGCGCGATCATGGTCCGATTATGGTGCTAGATGGAGAGCAGCGGCAGCTACTCCAGTTTGATTTTAATGGTTGGGGGCAGAAGTACCGATTCCATGACGATGCGCGCATCAGTGAGCGACTGCATGCGGCGGGGGCGTTTGGTGATCTACCGCTCCAGCGAGTCGCACTGGTACTTGAGGGGGGGAGCATCGATAGCGATGGTGCCGGTACCCTACTCACCACCAGCCAATGTCTACTCGCACCGGCGCGTAACGCCGGCTATGATCGCGCTGGATTGACCCAAGTGCTGCAGCGACTATTCAATCTACAGCGAATCATCTGGCTCGATCACGGCTATCTACTCGGTGATGATACCGATAGTCACATCGACACCCTCGCTCGCTTCTGCGACCGCCACACCATCGCCTATGTCACAACCGATGAGGTGAACGATCCGCACTACGCCGAACTACAGGCGATGGCACAGCAGCTCCAGCCGCTGCGCGACCGTACCGGCCAACCCTACCGACTCATCGCCCTACCCCTCCCTGCAGCCCAGTATGATAGCGAGGGGGAACGGATGCCAGCGACCTATGCTAACTTTCTGATAATCAACGGCGCGGTGTTAGTACCGACCTACCACGATGCGGCGGATGCGATGGCGTTGCAGCGATTAGCCACCGCATTTCCTGATCGGCAGATCATCGGCATCGATGCCCGACCGCTGATCGCTCAGCACGGTAGCCTCCACTGTGTGACGATGCAGCTACCGCGCTAGTTAGCGTACAAGTGACGCGGCGGGCGGCGACTGCCGCCGCCCACTGCGCGTCAGATGAGACTACTGCTTATACGCTTTATGGCAGCTCTTGCAGCTCCCGCCCACCTGCTTAAAGGCGGTCGCAATTGCCTCCTGATCCCCGCCAGCCGCTATCTTAGCTAGCGCTGCACTATGCTGCTGTAGGCGCTGAAACTTCTCACTAAAAGCGGCAAAATCGAGCCAGATGTCGGGACGGGCGTCGCTATCGGCATGCCCCTCGCTCGCCTCCGGGAAGGCAGCGAGTAGATCGATCTGCGTAGCTGCTGCGAGATCGTTCGCCCGAGCAGCGACTTGTGCCGCATCATAGGGTAACTCCCCCTTAAGCATCATCCCGATACTCTTCATCTGAAACGCGTAGACATCCATCAGATGCTCACGGTAATCGACCATCTTATCCAGATAGCTATCACCAGCAACGGCGCTACCGGCGCTAGTCAGTAGCAGGGCTAATAGCGCGGTACGGAACGGTTGGCGTATCATCAAATCACCTTTCAAGTTGCGTTACAGTGACCACCGGCAGCGCGGTAGCGGCCAGTGATAAGTTCTTAATGTACCCATCTTCAGTATGGTGACACTCTGCCCATTTTGGTAGGCTTCGCACCCTCATTGACCACTGGACAACCACACCATGTCAACCCAGCAGCAACCGCTTACAGTCGCACTGCTCCAGCACGCCTGCGGTGATGATTGTCAGCAGAATCTCGATACCAGTTGTCGCCTACTACGCGAGGCGGCTGCCGCCGGTGCCGAATTGATACTGCTACAGGAGTTACACGTCAGCCGCTACTTCTGCCAGTGTGAACGCAGCGATCACTTCGACCTAGCTGAACCGATCCCAGGGGCGACCAGCGAGCGACTCGCGGCACTAGCCGCTGAGTTGGAGGTGGTGGTGGTCGCCTCACTATTTGAGCGGCGCGCGACCGGGCTCTACCACAACACGGCGGTGGTGTTTGAGCGCGATGGAACAATTGCTGGCCGCTACCGCAAGATGCACATCCCCGACGATCCGGGCTTCTATGAGAAGTTCTACTTCACCCCAGGTGATCTCGGTTTTACCCCCATTACCACCTCGGTGGGGCGGCTCGGAGTGCTGGTCTGCTGGGATCAGTGGTACCCGGAAGCGGCGCGCCTGATGGCGTTAGCGGGTGCCGATATCCTCCTCTATCCGACCGCCATCGGCTGGGATCGTCACGATAGCGAGGCGGAGCAGCAGCGCCAGCGCGACGCCTGGATCACGGTACAGCGTGGCCATGCGATCGCCAATGGACTCCCCCTACTCGCCTGTAACCGTATCGGTGATGAGCCCGATCCCTCTGGCCACAGCGACGGGATTCAGTTCTGGGGCAGCAGCTTTGTCGCCGGACCACAGGGGGAGCTACTGGCGTGTGCCGATAGCGACCGTGAGCAGATCCTGCTTGCGACTGTCGATCGCAATCGGAGCGAGCAAGTACGGCGGATCTGGCCATTCCTGCGCGACCGACGTATCGATGCTTACCACAACCTGACGCGGCGCTATATCGATTAACATCGGTGTTAGAGACGTGGATTCCGCTGTCTCACTCTGAAATAATCGACGCTTCGACGATAACCCGACTGAACCGAACCGATGATTCTAATCCTCTCCCCCGATATGAAACGCTCCTCTGCGGAGTTTGATCAGCTGATGGCCCACCTCACCTCGCTTGAGCGCATTACGGTGCGTATCCATGAGGAGCTGGGAACGCAGCAGACGCTGACCGAACTCTACCTAATTGGTGATACTGGCCGCTTAGATGCCGCCGAGATCGCCACCCTGCCAGGCGTTGATCGGGTGGTACGCATCTCCACCGACTATCGCATCCTCGGCCGCCACCGCGACGAGACACGGCCGACTAGCTTTGAGTACAACGGTGTCCACTTTGGCCAAGATAGTCTCAACATCTTCGCGGGTCTCTGCGCGGTCGATAATCCTGATCATGTCGAGCAGATGATGCGCGCGCTGCAGGCCGAGGGTCAGGTGTGTACCCGTATGGGTGCCTACAAGCCCCGCACCAACCCCTATGCGTTTCAGGGGCATGGAAGTAGTTGCCTCCCCTACGTCTTTGAGTTGGCGGGTAAATATGGGATCCGCGTGATTGCGATGGAGGTGACCCACGAGTCGCATGTTGAAGAGATCGACGCCGCTCTCGAACAGACCGGCCGCCCGACCGGCGTGATGCTGCAGATCGGTACCCGCAACACCCAGAACTTTGAGCTGTTAAAGACGGTTGGACGGCAGCGCACCTATCCGGTGCTGCTTAAGCGCGGGTTTGGAATCACCCTTGATGAGTCGCTCAATGCCGCCGAGTATCTGGCGAGTGCCGGCAACGCGAAGGTGGTGTTTGGGTTGCGTGGCATGAAGACCAACATGGGTGATCCACACCGTAACTTTGTCGATTTTGCGCATGTGCCGGTGGTTAAACGGTTGACGCGGATGCCGGTCTGTATCGATCCCTCGCACTCCGTCGGTACCCGTGAGCGGGCACCCGATGGGCTACTTGATGTGATGCACGTCACCGCGCAGGGGATCATCGCCGGCGCAAACATGGTGCTAGTCGATTTCCACCCCAACCCCCCGAAGGCGCTAGTCGATGGGCCGCAGGCGCTACTAATGAGAGAGCTCCCCTACTTCCTCGCCGATGTGCGCATCGCTCGTCAAGCCTATGAGCAGCGGCAAGCGCTAGCGGCTCAGTTTATCGCCGAACAGGCAGGGTAATCGAACCGAATCGCTGCTACCGACCGGAGCTGGATCGATCGATACCCTAACCCTGATGGTCGTGGTGGTGGTGGTGAGTATTGCCACCACCATCGCCACTGCACTGATCTACTGGCGGGGCGGCACCTACCCCGGTTTCGGATATTGGCTGCTCGGTAACCTCAGCCGCCTGCTCGCAGTACTCATCCTGCTGCTGCCGCGCGATCAGTATCCACCCTGGTTGACGATTGTGATCGCCAACTACCTGCTGTTTGCCGAACAGCTACTCTATCTGCGCGGTACGCTTCTGTTTCGCGGGCGACCCGCGTGGCGACACTTTGAGATTGTCGTTAGCACGATCTTCATTCTGCTCTTTATCTGGTACACCTATGTCGATGATAACTTGCAGATCCGACTCATCGTCTCAGCGCTCTTTCCAGCGCTCGTCGGCGCGCTTCTGCTGCGGACGATACTGCATCAGCGCCCCCCCTACTTTGGCTCTATTGACCGCTTAGTTGTACTCGCATGGAGTGTGGTGGTAACCACTTATCTGGCACGCGCCCTCTATCGGAGCCTATTTGAATCGCCAACCACCCCTCTTCCTGAGAGCGGCTCCTTCCCGCTCTGGCTGCTGCTACTGATTTTCAATATGATCCTGATCACACTCGGTCACATCATGCTGCATATGCAGCGGCTAGAGTATGATCTAGGTGAGAGTCAGCGCAATCTCGATCGCGATATTGCGACCCGTATCGCCACCGAGCGGCAGTTACGGTTGAGTGAGCAGCGCCACCGACTGTTGGCAGAGCAGGCGCAGGATCTCATCTGGACGATGGATCTGAAGGGACGACTCACCGATATCAGTGATGCGGTGGTGCGACTCTGCGGCCATCAACCGAGTCGGCTGCTGCAGCAGCCGTTGACGACGATCCATCCACCCGACTCGGTTGCACGTATTGAGGCGTATCTACAGCAGCTACGCCAAGCACTCCAGCAGCAGCAGCCACTGCCGCGGCTGCATGATGAGCTAATCTATCGGTGTCGCAACGGCACTACCATCGCCGCCGATGTCTATGCATTCCCCCAACAGCACGCTAACGGTGCGTTCTGGCAGTTAGTTGGCGTCTCACGCAACATCACCGAGCGGAAGCGGCATCAGCAGCAGCTACGCCATGAACAGCAGGCGGCAGAACAGGCACAGCAGGCGCTGCGCCGCATCCATACCAAACTGCAGCAGTTAGCGAACACCGATCAACTCACCGGTGCGAGCAATCGCATCCACCTAGAAGAGGCGTTACGACAGCTACGGCAGCGCTCACACAACGCCCCCGCGCCAGCACTGCTGCTATTTGATATCGACCACTTCAAGCAGATCAATGATCGTTTCGGCCATCTTGCCGGCGACCAGGTGCTGATTGAGTTAGTACAGCGCTGTCGACAGCTGTTACCACCGCCGACGCTGCTAGCACGCTGGGGTGGTGAGGAGTTTGTGATACTGCTCACTGAGACGCTTGCGGAACAGGCGTCCGCGCTCGCCGAGAGGCTGCGCCAGCAGATCGCCGCGACCCCCTTCAGCGGTGTTGGCGTGGTGACCATTAGTCTCGGTGGCACGCGCCGCCATTTCGGTGAACTCGATGATCACTGGCTACAACGCACTGATGAGGCGCTCTATAGCGCTAAATCGCAGGGGCGAAATCGCGTCGTATGGATAGCATAACCCTGATTGTTGGCTCGCTAGTCACCGGTTTTAGCGCGACGGTCGTGATGGCCGTCGTCTACCTGACGCGCCGCACCTATCATGGCTTCGGTACACTACTAGCAGGTAATGGCGCTCGCCTGTTAGCGGCGCTCCTCTTTCTGCTACCACGTGAGAGCATCTCAGCGTGGTTGACGATTATTCTGCCAAACTATCTGCTGTTGGCCGGACTACTGCTCTTTCTACGCGGGATACGGCAGTTTCGCCATCGCCGTAGCGACTGGCGAATTGAGGTGACGCTATCGCTGCTCTTTATCGGGCTGTTGTATTGGTTCACCTATGTCGATCCTAATATCAACTATCGGGTCATAGTGCTCAACCTCTTCTCCATCGGGGTGCTGCTAGCGCTGTTATGGACGCAACACTCTGCGCGGCCGCCATGGTATGGCACAGCTGATCGCATTTTAGAGGCAGTGTGGCTGCTGTTACTGCTAGCGAGCGTCGTTCGCATCGCGACTACGTTCAGAGCTTCCCTGCCGGAAGATGATACGATCACCAACCATGCTGATCTCCATCTGTGGCTGCTGCTGATGATCTTCAGCGCGCTGCTGATTGTGTTGGGGCAGTTGATGATGAATAGTCAACGGCTACGCTACGATCTCAATGCGACGCGTCAGGCAGCCCAGCGTGATTTAGAGGAGCGGCAGCGAATTGAGCAGCGGTTGCGACGGAGTGAGGAGCGCTATCGTCGCTTAGCAGAGTACACCTGTGACACCATCTGGACGATTGATAGTGCGGGCCAGATGGCGGCGGTCAATGCGCCGCAACGGCTGCCGATAGAGACACCCGAACCACTCCAACACTATCTGCAACAGACGTTAAACGCACTCGCTACGGGTGCCGATCCGGTTAGTTTTCACACCGATTTAAACTACCGCAGTCGCGATGGCTCTAGTGCCTGGTATGAGTTAGTTGCCTATCCACTGCTCGATGATGATAGCCGCTTTGTGGAGTTGCTAGGTGTCTCACGCGATATCAGCGATCATCAACAGCAGCTACATGAGCTACAGCAGGCGCATGAGGCGACGAAGATCGCCAACCATCAGTTACGACTCGCTAATAGTGAGTTGCAGCGTCGCGCCGAGACCGATCCACTCACCGGCTGCCGTAACCGTCACTACCTTAAGATGCGATTAGCAGAGGCGATGACTCAAGCGCTCTCATCAGAGCAGCCGCTTGCACTGCTGCTGTTTGATATCGATCACTTCAAACAGGTAAACGACACCTATGGCCATCTGGTCGGAGATGCGGTATTGGTGGAGTTGAGCCAGCTGTTACGTGAAACGCTGCGCAGTCGTGATCAACTCGCGCGCTGGGGCGGTGAGGAGTTTCTGTTACTGATCACCGAGAGTGACCTAGAGGCCGCCACCGCGATCGCCGAACGGTTGCGACACCTTGTCGCTCACCACGCCTTCCCCAGCGTCGGTACCATCACAATCAGTCTCGGTGTCACCTGCTGGCAACCGCCCGAGAGCCTCGATCACTGGTTGCAGCGCGCCGATGAGGCACTCTATGCGGCTAAACGCGATGGTCGTAACCGAGTGGTTGCCTATTGAAACCGCCCCCTCGCACCCGAATATGAGTGGGATAGTTGACACTGAACTTGACCGCCATGACAACCAGCGAACGACTCCACACTCTACTACGCGAATTTCGCAACGAACAGCTCCCGGCGCTGCAGCAGGCGGCCGCTACCGGCGATACCATCGCCTGCTTCGCCCTCGGTGCGCTCTACGCTAATGGTCGCGGTGTCCGCACCGATGCTCAGCAGGCGCGCCACTGGCTCCAGCAGGCCGCAGAGCAGGGGGATAGCGGTGCTCAGACACTACTTGGCTGGCTCTATTTAAGCGGTGCCGGTGGTGAGAGCGATCGCCACCAAGCGCGCTACTGGTACAGCCGCGCCGCCGCTAGTGGTGATGCCGATGCCCAGTGCGCGCTGGGTGATCTCCACTACAATGCAGGGCAACCGATCGATGCCACGGCGATGCTGCAGTGGTATCAGCGCGCCGCCCAGCAGCACCACCCTAAAGCGCAGTATCAGCTAGGGCAGCTACTAGCTGAGGGGGTGCTTGTGGCGGCCGACGATGAGGCCGCTTTTCAGTGGCTCACCCTCGCGGTGATGAATGAGAGTGAACCGGCGCGCAAAGCGCTCCAGATGCTCACTGCCCGTCTCTCACCCTCCACACTTGAGCGCTATAAAGCGCAGATGCGCCAACAGTTTCAGATGACCCACTAAACATTCGCGATGCGAGCGCCCCACCGCCGATGGATGAGAATCAGTACCACCAGACCTACCGCGAATTTAACCACCAGCCCTGTCTCTTTGCGCGTGCGATTCTGCGCCGCTGCGTTGGTTGTAGCCGTGCCCAGCGCCTCTATTTAGCGGAGCGCGAAGCGGTCGGCTGTCTCTCACCGGCCGGTCAACTCCGCTGCCAACACGTCACCCAACAACTGCAACAGAAGGCGCGTTTCGCACTCCGCTTACGTGCCGACGCCCCGCTCCCGTTTGGTAAACAGATGCAGCTACAGTGCGGCGGTATGCAGGGTTTAGCCGAACAGCTCCAGCAGGGTGGCGACCCTAATGCCACAGCCAGCGATCTCTACACCCTGCTCAACCATGCCGAGCAGCGGTGGTCATCGCTTGACGCACTTCCATTCACCGAACTGATGCCGCACATCGTCCATTTCCGTCCCCGCACGCAGCGCCGAAACTCGGATAACTGAACGCCGTAGAGGCACAATCGAAAGTAGCATGTTGCGCCGCCGCAGCGTACATTACCCCCCTTTACGCTAGACGAAATGGGAGAGGATCTATGTTTGAAGTCGCTGAACTCGGCAACCGAATCGATAAGGGTACCTATAACGCCGCCCTACCCGAGCTGCGGATCGCCCTGCTGCAGGCGCAGCAGGCGCTACGGGAAGCTAACTTTCCGGTCTTTGTGCTCGTCTCAGGGGTCAATGGTGCTGGCAAGGGGGATACCGTCAACACCCTCAATGAGTGGATGGATCCGCGCTGGCTACAGGCCTTCTCATTCGGCCCGCTCACCGATGAGGAGCGGGAGCGTCCGGAGTATTGGCGCTTCTGGCGCGCACTCACCCCGAAGGGGCGGATCGGCCTCTATGTTGGCTCTTGGTATAGCCAACCGATCGCCGCACGGGTTGAGGATGAGATCAACGATGCCGAGCTAGATGCAGCGCTGATCCGGATCCGCACCTTTGAGCGGGCGCTGGTTGATGATGGCGCACTGGTGATTAAGTTCTGGCTCCACTTGAGTCCAGAGCGGCAGAAGAAGCGGTTAAAACAGCTTGCAGCCAACCCCGACACTGCCTGGCAGGTGACCGATCAGGTGCGGCGCCACCTGAAGGATTACGATAAGTTCCGCAGCATCGCCGAACACACGCTACGCGCAACCAGTATGGGCGAGGCACCGTGGATCATTGTTGATGGTAGCGATCACCGCTACCGCAACCTCACTGTTGCGCGCCATATTCTCGATCGGATCCAGAAGCGACTCGCCCGCCAAGCGCTGATCGCGCCTGAACCGGCCGCGCTCGATGCCGCGCCGGTGGTCAACCACGCGCGCACCATTCTCGATGCGCTCGATCTAGAGCAGCAACTCGACAAAAAGCAGTATAAGCAGCAACTCACTGAGCAGCAGACGCGGCTGCGCCGTCTCGCCCGCCGTGCCCATGAGCGGCAGATCTCCTGCATTGTGGTACTAGAGGGGTGGGATGCTGCTGGCAAGGGGGGGATCATCCGTCGTATCGTGCCGGCACTCGATGCCCGTAGCTACCAGATCATACCGATCGCCGCCCCAACCGATGAGGAGCGCGGCCACCACTACCTATGGCGCTTTTGGCGCCACATCCCGCGCGCCGGTTACACCACCCTCTACGATCGGAGTTGGTATGGTCGGGTGTTGGTAGAACGCGTTGAGGGGTTTGCAGGGCGTGAAGAGTGGATGCGCGCTTACGCTGAGATTAACGACTTTGAGCGCCAACTCACCGAGCATGGCATCGTACTGCTCAAGTTCTGGCTCCATATCGATGCCGATGAGCAGCTACGCCGTTTCCAAGAGCGCGAGCAGATCCCATGGAAGCAGCATAAGATCACCGAAGAGGATTACCGCAACCGCGAGCGCGCCGAGGATTATGTCCACGCGGTCAATGACATGGTGGAGCGTACCAGCACCGAGTATGCGCCATGGCACCTGATTGAGGGGAATGATAAACGCTTTGCACGAGTGAAGGCGATCCGGCTACTGGCCGATGCGCTAGCGCAGGCGCTCGGTGATGAGGTGAGTGGTCGTGATGAGCCGATTCATAGCGATCAGGTAGCAGAGGATAAAGTGAGCGCCAAACGCAAGGGCTAAACGCGAAGTGGCGGTTGCGGAGCCCCCTCCCCAACCGCCACGACACATCGCGGATAACGATGTTGCGAAATGTTTAACGACCGCTGCGCAGCGCGGCGATCCGCTCCTCTAACGGTGGATGGCTCATAAACAGCTTAGCGAGGCCACTGCCACCGCCACTGATCCCAAACGCAGCCATCTGATCGGGTAACTGCGACGGCTCATGCATCATCTGCAGCCGCTCTAGTGCTGCCACCATCTTACTCCGACTAGAGAGGCGGGCGCCCCCCTCATCGGCCCGAAACTCACGCTGCCGGCTGTACCACATCACCACAAATGAGGCGAGGATACCCAGCACAATCTCCGCGATAATACTGGTTACCCAGTAGCCGATACCGGGGCCGGTATACTCCTCATTGCCTTGAAAGAAGCGGTCGACGAAGTAGCCCACCACCTTCGCAATCACAATCACAAAGGTGTTCAGCACCCCTTGGAGCAGCGCCATCGTCACCATATCGCCATTAGCGACGTGGCTCACCTCATGCGCCAATACCGCCTCTACTTCACCCTGCTCCATCCCCTGCAGCAGGCCGGTGCTAACCGCGACCAGCGAGTTGTTGCGGCTCGGACCTGTGGCAAAAGCGTTGATCTCAGGAGAGTCGTAGATTGCCACCTCTGGCATCCGAATACCGGCCTGCTCAGCTTGGCGCCGCACCGTCTGCAGTAGCCACTGCTCGGTGCCGTTGCGCGGCTGCTCAATCACTTGAGCACCGGTCGACATCTTCGCGACCCACTTTGACATCGCCAGTGAGATGAAGGAGCCCCCCATCCCAAACACCGCAGCAAATACAAGTAGCGATGCCATATCGATACCATTAGCACCGATAAAGCGGTTGACGCCGAGGACGCTGACAATAATCCCCAACACCACCATGATGGCGAGGTTGGTAAGGATAAACAGCATGATACGTTTCATCGAGTTTCAGACTCCGTGTGGTTGATAATCTTCATCACAAGATGCGATCGCGACCGAAAAGTTGCAACCGGATCGCCTAAATTGTGCAGTTTACACTGCCATAAGAGGGGAGACACCAATGACTGCTGCCGCCTCGCGGTATGTGAATGTTGCATTGCATTGATTAGCAAACACTGTTACAGTTCGCCGCTCTGTTCGCGGCAGCAGACGCCGCGCACCGCAGCGTTCCTGGCCTCCTCCCCCGGCAATCAATTGCGCTCTAGCGCACCGGTGGGCACCCGGTCGGCGACCTGTACACGCTATCTAGCGTGCCGAACCGGGCGAACCCTACTTGCCACTGTAGCTCGCCCCAAATCTGTAACATTCCCCATTAACGAAGCCAGCTTCGTGGCAAGCGGGCGAGGTAATTCCATTGTCTTTTTCCGATCTAAATTTATCAGAGCCGCTGTTGCGGGCGCTGCAGGGTTGTGGTTTTGAGCAACCGACCGAGATTCAGCAGCAGGCGATCCCACTCCTGCTCGACGGTCACGATATCATGGCGTCGGCGCAGACCGGCACCGGCAAAACGGCGGCGTTTGTGCTGCCGGCGCTGATGCGGCTCCAGCAGCCGCCAACCGCGGCCGGCAATGGCCCACGCGTGCTGATTCTGACGCCGACCCGTGAGTTAGCCGGTCAGGTAGAGCAGAATATTCGCCAATTCGCGCGCCACCTGCGTATCAACAGCGTCAGCGTGGTCGGAGGAACCCCCTATCCGCCACAGATTCGGGCCCTGAGTCGGCCACTCGATATGCTAGTCGCGACGCCGGGGCGGTTGATGGATCACATGGAGCGCGGCCGCATCGACTTCTCGCGACTGGAGATGCTCGTACTTGATGAGGCGGATCGGATGCTCGATATGGGCTTCATCGACGATGTACGCCACATCGCCGCTGCCACACCGGCCAACCGTCAAACACTCCTCTTCTCGGCCACCCTTGAGGGGCGGGTACTGGATGTTGCGCGCCAACTACTGCGCGAGCCGAAGCGGATCCAGTTGGCGTTCGCCAGCACCCGCCACGATAGCATCACTCAGCGCGCCCACCGCGCCGATGATCAGCACCACAAACAGGCGCTACTACAGCACATCATCGGCGATACTGAGCTAACCCAAGCGGTTATCTTTACGGCGACGAAAAGTGGTGCTGAACAGCTTGCTCAGCAGCTCGCAGATGCCGGCCACTACAGCGCCGCACTACATGGCGATATGGGTCAGGGACAGCGCCGACGCACGGTTGAGCGGATGCGCCGTAACAAACTGCGGCTGCTAGTGGCGACCGATGTCGCCGCCCGCGGTCTCGATATTAGCGGTATCAGCCACGTTATCAACTACGATCTACCGATGGTCGCAGAGGATTATGTCCACCGTATCGGCCGTACCGGTCGCGGGGGTGCGAGCGGTACCGCTATCTCACTGATTGGGCCACAAGATGGACAGAAGCTGCGCCGGATCGAGCGGCTCACCGGTGGGCAGCTAGAGCAGAGTACCATTCCGGGACTAGAACCGAAGCGTCCCGCCCCGCGCAGCGATCGTCCCGCTCCGCGCAGCGGTAAGCGGCGGACCGGCGGCGGTGGTCGCTGGCAGGGTGAGCGCAGCGGTGCCGGTAACGGCGGCGGTGGTCGCTGGCAGGGTGAGCGCAGCGGTGCCGGTAACGGCGGTGGTGGTCGCTGGCAGGGTGAGCGTAGCAGTGCCGGTGCCGGTAACGGCGGCGGTGGTCGCTGGCAGGGTGAGCGTAGCAGTGCCGGTGCCGGTAACGGTGGCGGTGGTCGCTGGCAGGGTGAGCGCAGCGGCGGCGGCGGGCGCTGGCAGGGGCATAACAACAGCAATCGGCCAGCGATGCGCGCCCACCAGCGCGGTAACTAAACCACCCGATCTCTAATCAGCAGCGCTGTCGGCACGCCTACTGCCGGCAGCGCAGTGCTCAGTTCATCACCGGCTACACAATCGGTGCATCGTTCGGCGGTAGCGGCTCATCAGCCGGCTGTACCGACTCCTGAAACGCCTCAACTTGGCGACTTGCCGTCTCCATCTCATGAAAGCGCGCAAGATGAAATAGCGCCTCCCCCTCATGTACTAATGGGAGTTGGGTGCGTCCCACGATGATCCCATCGGCGGGGGCGACCACCGGCACCTCATGCTCACCAAATGCATCGGCAATCACGCCGAGCAGATCGCCTCGCTCAACCCGCGCGCCGAGTCTCACTAGCGCTCGCAGTACACCACTCTCCGGCGCGCGCACCCAGCTACTCGATCGTGCTACCACCGGGGTGAGCGGTTTGCGCCGTAACAGCGGACGCGGCAACATCCGCAGCGCCCGTAATACATAGAGCAGCCCACTCACCCCACCACGAATCGACGCTTCATCGAAGCGCAGCGCCTCCCCGGCTTCGTAGAGCAGCATCCGCACCCCCTGTTCAAGGGCCGCTTGGCGTAGTGAACCGTCGCGCAGGTTCGCGTTAATCAACACCGGTGCGGCAAATGCTTGTGCTAAGTGCAGCGTCTGTTCATCATCAAGGTTGGCGCGGATCTGCGGTAGATTGGTGCGGTGGATAGCACCGGTGTGCAGATCCACCCCATATTGACAGCGCGCGACAATCTCACTCATAAAGAGGTGAGCGATACGCGAAGCGAGTGAACCCTGCTCAGAACCGGGAAAGCTACGGTTAAGATCACGGCGATCAGGCAGGTAGCGCGATCGATCAAGAAAACCGTGGACATTGACAATCGGAATCGCGACTAGCGTCCCCCGCAGCCGCTCCAGAATCGGTAGTCGCAGCAGCCGCCGAATCACCTCCACACCGTTGATCTCATCACCATGGATCGCGGCACTGACAAAGAGTTGTGGTCCCGGTTGCCGCCCATGCAGCACCTGCACCGGCATCGCAAGACTGGTGTGGGTGTAGAGCTTGGCGATCGGCAGATTGATGGTACGCCGCTCACCGGGCGCGATCTTCACCCCGTTGATGGTAAAGGGGGCGGTGTTAGCCACGACCGCGGGTGCGGGTGCGATTGGGGCGGGCGTTGCTCTCAATAAACTCCACAATCTGCGCCGCTACATCCTTACCCGTCGCCTGCTCAATCCCCTCTAGTCCCGGCGATGAGTTGACCTCCATCACCAGCGGCCCATGGTGAGAGCGCAGAATATCGACCCCGGCGACATTGAGCCCAATCGTACGCGCCGCCTTCACTGCCGTCGCCCGCTCGTTGGGGGTCAGCCGCACGACACTGGCGCTACCCCCGCGATGGAGATTGGAGCGAAACTCCCCCTCGCGCGCTTGACGCATCATCGCTGCTACCACCTTATCGCCAATCACAAAGCAGCGAATATCGGCACCGCCCGCTTCACGAATAAACTCCTGTACGAGAAAGTCGGCGCGCAACTCACGAAACGCGTCGATCAGACTCTCCGCCGCTTTGCGCGTCTCTGCTAGCACCACGCCCTGCCCCTGTGTCCCCTGTAGCAGCTTCACCACAAGGGGAGCACCGCCAACCAGATCGATCAGGTTATTGGTGTTCTCCACATCGTGAGCAAAGCCGGTCACCGGCAGTCCAATCCCCTTGCGTGACATCAATTGTAGCGAGCGCAGTTTGTCACGCGCGCGTCCAATCGCGACCGACTCATTGAGCGGGAAGCTATCGGTCATCTCAAACTGCCGCAGTACAGCCAAACCATAGAAAGTGATGGAGGCGCCGATACGCGGAATCACTGCATCAAATGGCGGTAGTAGCGCCCCTTTGTAGTAGATACCCGGCTGCGCAGTGGTGATGCCGATATGGCACTTTAAGGTGTTGAGTACCTGCACCTCGTGGCCGCGCTGCTGCGCTGCTTCGACGAGTCGGCGGGTCGAGTAGAGGGACGGATTAACCGACAGGATTGCAATTCGCATCGCGCTTGTTCGGGGTTCTCGCCAGAAGGCTTTAAGTTATAGGGAGGGCGGCTTACGACCGACCCGGTAGGAGGCGGCGGGATCGACCTGTAGCCGCCCCTGCATCGCCGTACGGCCAAGTAGCATCCGAAACTGCATGGTATCACGGTTGGTGAGCGTCAGCTCTACTGGCCAGCAGTGATCACCCAGCTGCAGATCGGTGACAATCACAAAGCGCTGCTCCCGATGGCCACCGGAGTCACTCACCCAGCGCTGATCAATCACCGCTGCCTCACAGGTTAGCACCACATCGGTGCGCCGCTGCAGTGGGTGAATACCAAACCGCACCCGCTCACCACCGGCGAGCGGCTCTACAAACCAAGCGTGCAGCGCCGAGGTTCGCGCGCCGGTATCCACCTTCGCTTTGATTGCGCTGATGCCAAGCTGCGGTAGTGCTAGCCACTCCCGCCAACCTACAGTAACCATCGACTCTATCTCTTCGATATCGCGCCATGTTGGATGGGTGGATGATACACCCGATATAACCGGCGCTGTTTATAATAGATCGATTTAGTGGTCACCTTATGGGTAATAAAATGAAGTTAGAACAGAGTGCACAGCCGCGTCTCATCCTACATCCGTGCAACCCCACAGCCGACCCGCCGCTGCTGCAGCTGCAGCAGACCCTTGAGCAGATAGCGTTAATCGCCGAACCGCTCCGCTTCGGTGATCGACGCCACTGGCGGCCCGGTGAGGCGTTTTTGCGCCGTATCACCTTTCTCGGCTGCTCACCGGTCGTGGCGCTCGGTGAACCGGGGGCGACCGGTGACAGCTTCTGCCATATTGCGATTGAGGGGCCGTGGCCAGCCGCCCGTTTTCGCACCACTCGCCAGCGTCGCGATCCACGCTGCCGCCACTGTCGTACCCCACTAACCGGCAGCGCGCTCGATGCAGCGCTACAGCAGTGGCAGCAGCAGCCGCCAACTGCTCCCCCCCACCACTGTAGTGGTTGTGGTCGTGATACACCGCTGCCGGCGCTCGATTGGCGTGGTATTGCCGGTTTTGGACGCCTCTTTATCGATATTTTCGGGATCTTTGAGGGTGAAGCGGTACCCGACGCGTCACTCCTGCAGTCGTTAGCGGCGCTGACCGGTGGCGAGTGGCGTTACTTCTACCAGACCTAATCGAGCCGCATGCATATTTGACGGGCCCGATCCCCTATCTTTGTTTTTTCAATAGTCATCATTGAAATAATTAAGATGTCAAATAATTGAAATCTCCCGTAGACTCCACCGCCATTGTGCAGTGCCGCATTGATTGGCATGGCGTTATTACGGGGGATCTCCACTCATGGCGTTTGACACTATCGCGATTGCGGTCAGCTTTATGGCTGCGCTCGGCACCCTTCTAGCAACCCTACTCGCAGTCGCTAATCGTCGACTCTACGTCTACGAAGATCCACGCATCGATGAGGTTGAGGAGCTACTACCGAAGGCGAACTGTGGCGCTTGTGGTGAAGCGGGGTGCCGCCCGTTTGCTGAACAGCTCGTCGAAGGCACCATTGAGCCGGCACGCTGCACCGTCAACAGCGTCGAGATGAATCGGGCGATTGCCGATCATCTCGGTGTCGCGCTCGGTCACGCGATTAAGCGGATCGCCCGCCTCGCTTGTGCTGGGGGGAGCCATGTTGCGGCCACCCGCGCCCGCTATCAAGGGCTCAAGTCGTGCCGCGCCGCGGCGCTCGTCTCCGGTGGTGGTAAGGGGTGCAGTTGGGGCTGTCTCGGCCTTGGTGATTGCGAGGCGGTGTGTGAGTTTGACGCCATCCAGATGAATCGCTACGGATTGCCGGTAGTGAGCAGCGACGCCTGTACCGCCTGCGGCGACTGTGCCGATATCTGTCCGAAAGATCTCTTCTCGATTGTGCCAGAAGCGCATCAGCTCTGGATTGCTTGCCGGAATCACGATCTGGAGGATGAGGCGACCGCCCACTGCGATGTGGTCTGCACCGCCTGCGGCCGCTGTGTTGCGGATGCCCCTGAGGGGTTGATCACCCTGCATAACAACCTCGCCGTCATCGATTATGAGAAGAGTGCGCTCGCCTCACGGGTTGCCATTGAGCGCTGTCCAACCGGCGCGATTCTCTGGCTCGATAAGGATCGTGCGCACCGGGGGATGGATGCGCGCAAGGTGACGCGTAAAGAGCCGCTGCCGCGAATGGAGCCGCTACCGCGTTTTTAATAGTAACCATTGAAATAATTAACATGTCAAATAGTGACACACTACCTAGACTCAGCAACCACAGAGCGCATAGGGTTTTTCCTAGCAAAAAGCTCAACAAATAGCGAGACCTCAGTCTCACACCCTTGCCACCGAAAGAGAGAGAGGGCGATGAAAAATAGAGAGCAGGCTACCCAGTTTAAGTATCCCGGCCGGCGCATGGCGCTAGATGGTAATGGTGCGGTCATTATGTGCGAACGCGAATCCTCCGATGCCGCCGGTGCCTACCCAATTACCCCCTCGACGCAGATGGGTGAGTTCTGGGCCGAGGAGGCGGCTAAAGGGCATCTTAATATCGCCGGTCGCCCCCTTATCTTCATTGAGCCGGAGTCGGAGCATGCCGCCGCTGCCGTCACCGCTGGCTTGGCGATGACTGGCCTGCGCGCCACCAACTTCTCGTCGGCGCAGGGCGTCGCCTTTATGCATGAGTCGCTCTATGCGGCGGTTGGCAAGCGTCTCACCTATGTGCTCAACATCGGCTGTCGCGCCATCACTAAAGCGTCACTCAATGTCCACTGCGCCCACGATGATTACCATAGCGTCGATGACACGGGCTTCTTTCAGGTGATGGCGAAGAGCGCACAGGAGGCGGCCGATCTCAACATCCTCGGCCACCGCATCGCCGAGCTATCGCTCACCCCCGGTATTGTTGCGCAAGATGGCTTTCTCACCACCCATCTGATTGAGTCGCTACAGGTGCCGGAGCGGGCGCTGATCGCTGAGTTTCTCGGCAAACCGGATGACATCATCGACACCCCAACCCCCGCCCAAGCGCTACTATTTGGTGAGAAGCGGCGGCGCATTCCGGCGATCTGGGATGTCGATAACCCGATGGTCTCCGGCTCGGTACAGAACCAAGATGCCTATATGCAGGCAGTAGCCGCCCAGCGCCCCTACTTTTTTGCCCATATTCCACAGCTCACCGATCAGGCGATGGCGGCGTTCTATGAGCTCACCGGCCGTCGCTACCAGCGCGCTAGCGGTAGCGGGTTGGCCGATGCCGACTATGTGATTGTCGGGCAAGGCTCGGTGATTGTGCAGGCGGAGGCGGTCGCTGACTATCTGCGCCGTACCCGTAAACTGAAGGTTGGGGTGCTTAATGTCACGATGTTCCGCCCCTTCCCTGGCGATCTGATTGGCGAGATGCTCAAGGGGCGCAAAGGGGTCGCAGTGCTGGAGCGTACCGACCAACCGCTGGCCGAAGATCTACCGCTGATGCGGGAGATTCGGGCCGCACTCACCAAGTCTCTGGAGAATGGCCAAGAGCGCGAGGCTGACGCGCCCTACCCCGGCTACGCCCGCTACACCAAAGCGACCGATATGCCGCGCCTCTACTCGGGTGCATTTGGTCTCGGTTCACGCGATCTACAGCCGGAGGGGTTGATCGCGGCGGTGGAGAATATGTTGCCGGAGGGGGCGAAGCGGAAGTTCTACTACCTGTCGGTCGATTTTATCCACGACCGCACCGATAGCCCAAAGCAGGAGCTCTACCAGCAGCAGCTGCTCGATGCCTATCCGCGCATCAAAGAGCTGGCGCTGCGGGGCTCAGAGAATCCCAACCTGATGCCAGCAGGTTCGATCACCGTACGGATGCACTCGGTCGGCGGGTGGGGTGCTGTCACCACGGGTAAGAACTTGGCGATGACGCTGTTTGATCTGCTCGACTACGATATCAAGGCGAATCCGAAGTATGGATCGGAGAAGAAGGGGCAGCCAACCACCTACTATCTGGCCGCTGCCCCCACCCCCATCCCGATGAACTGCGAGTTCCACTTTGTCGATGTGGTGCTATCGCCCGATCCGAACGTCTTTGATCACTCCAATGCACTATTTGGTCTCAAGCAGGGCGGGACGCTGGTGATCCAATCCAACCTCGATCACCCGCAGGCGGTGTGGGAGCGGCTGCCGCTAACTGCCCAGCGCTACATTCTCGATCAGAAGATCCGACTCTTCTATCTCGACGCCTTCCGTATCGCTCGCGAAGAGGCCTCCAATCCGGAGCTACAGTTCCGGATGCAGGGTAACGCCTTCCAGGGCGCCTTCTTCCGCGCATCACCGCTGATGGCCAACGCCGGTCTTGATGATCAGAGTCTGTTTGAAGCGATTGAGAAGCAGCTCAATGCGAAGTTTGGCGACAAGGGCAAACGGGTAGTCGAGGATAACCTGCGGGTGGTGCGGCGTGGCTTTGAGGAGTTGACAGAGATCACCGATATGCAGCTAGGCACGGCCACCCAGAGTAAACGCCAAGAGAGCTCACTGCCGCTGATGCTCAAGCGGCAGCCCCCGGCCGATAGTCGTATTGCCGATCCGCACCGTTTCTGGGAGCAGACCGGTAACTTCTATATCAGCGGTAAGGGCTCCGATAATCTCGCTGATCCCTTTATCGGCATGTCGCTCTTCCCAGCGGCGACCGGCCTATTTCGTGATATGACCCAGATCCGGTTTGATCACCCCGACTGGATCGCCGAGAACTGCACCGCCTGCGGCGACTGCTACACACTCTGTCCCGATAGTGCGATTCCGGGATTGGTCAACTCCGTCTCCGAAGTGTTTGAGACTGCGGTACGACGAATTGAGATGGGCGGTAGACCGACCCGCCATCTGCGGCGCGCGGTACGCACCATTGAGAAGCAGCTCCGGGCCGCCGCGAACGACGCCGGTGATGGTTGCGATCTCCAAGCCCTGCTTAGCAGCGCGATGCAGGATACGCTCAACAACTCAACGCTAGAGGGGGATGAGCAGCGGGCGCTAGCGAAGGAGTTAGGGTGGTTGGAGGAGTCGCTCGGCGGCTTCCAGTTTGCCATCACTAAACCCTACTGGAACACCAAAGAGAAGCGCGCAGCCGGTAGTGGCGGCCTCTTCTCGATCACCGTTAACCCCTACACCTGTAAGGGGTGCATGCTCTGCGTCGATGTCTGCGATGATGATGCACTGCGTCCACGTACTCAGACCCCAGAGAGCGTGAGCCGCCTGCGCCGCGACTGGAACTTCTGGCTCGATCTGCCCACCACCGCGCCGGAGTATATCCGCATTGATGATCTGGATGAGCGGATCGGCGCACTAGAGACGCTGCTACTCGATAAGGGGGCGTATGACTCGATGGGGTGTGGTGATGGCGCCTGCCTCGGTTGTGGCGAGAAGACCGCGATCCACCTCTTCACCGCCACCGCTACCGCACTGATGCAGCCGCGGGTGAAGGCGCATCTAGCGAAAATTGATGATCTCATCGTGCGGTTGGAGCAGCATGTACGGCTGCGGCTGGCGCAGAGTATCGATCTCTCCGATGCTGGCGCGCTCAACGCCGCCGTCACCGCCTTCCAAGAGAGCGATCTGACGCTTGCCCGACTCTCCGAACGACTCGATGAGGGGAAGCCGGGCAATCCGATCGATGCCGACTGGCTGCGCTGGGTGAGTCAGTTGATTGAGAAGCTGAAGCATCTGAAGTGGCAGTACAGCAGCGGCAGCAGCAAACAGGGGCGAGCTAATCTCGGTATCGTCAACGCTACTGGCTGCACCTCGGTGTGGGGTGCCACCTTCCCCTACTCCCCCTACCCCTTCCCGTGGACGAGCCATCTGTTCCAAGACGCCCCCTCCATGGCGATGGGTCTATTTGAGGGGCACATGAGCAAGATGGCGGAGGGGTTCAAGGCGATTCGGATGGCCGAGTTGGAGCTAGCGGGCGACTACCACGCGGAGAAGCACCATGACTTTTTCGCCTACTTCAACTGGAAGCAGTTCTCCGATGAGGAGTGGCACCTCTGCCCACCGGTGGTCTCACTCGGTGGTGATGGCGCAATGTATGACATCGGCTTCCAGAATCTGTCGCGGATGATGATGTCTGGGATCCCAGTGAAGGTGCTGGTGGTCGATACCCAAGTCTACTCCAACACCGGTGGTCAGGCCTGCACCTCTGGCTATATTAGCCAGGTGGCTGATATGTCCCCCTACGGCAAGCAGTGGAAAGGGAAAGAGGAGGTGCGCAAAGAGATGGCGCTGATTGCGATGGCGCACCGCACCACCTACACCCTACAGAGCTCGATTGCCAATGTGAGCCACCTGTTAGAGGGGTATATTGAGGGACTCAACAGCCGCCGACCGGCGCTCTTTAATGTCTACACCACCTGTCAACCAGAGCATGGGGTGGGTGATGATGCCACTGCGGTACAGACCAAGATGGCGCTAGAGTCACGCGCCTATCCGATGTTCCGCTACGATCCAGATCGCGGTACCACCTTCGAGTCGTGTTGTGATATCGATGGCAATCCGGCGATCGATCAGGATTGGCCGAGCTACACCCTCAACTACATTGATGAGGATGAGAAGCAGCAGCAGCTACAGCTCCCCTTCACCTTCGCCGATTTTGCCCTCACTGAGGGGCGTTTCCGCAAGCACTTTAAGAAGGCACCGCCGGCGATGTGGGACGATCGCATGGTGCCGTTACATGAGTTTATTGAGCTTGATACGGCAGATCAGGAGGAGAAGTTCCCGTTCATCTGGACGGCCGATAACCGACAGCGATTAGGGCGGGTGATTGTCTCAGCCGAGCTGGTCGCCTCAACCTTAGAGCGGCGTGATTTCTGGCGTCAACTCAAAGGGATCACCGGTGTCGATCGCCGGCTCGATCGCGAGCAGCTGATCACCCAGACGCGCAATGAGATTGCTCACAACCTGACGCAGAGCCTATTAGCGATGGCCAGTGGCGGCGGGGTCGGTGGTGCGATCGCCCCAGCCGCCGCGGCGGCACCAACAGCGGCCGGCGGCAGCGCCCCCTCGGCGATGGCACTGGCCGGTTTTGAACCGGTCTGGATCGATACGCCAGAGTGTACCGCCTGCGATGAGTGTGTCGTAATCAACCCAGCGATCTTCGCCTACAACGGCGATAAAAAGGCGATTGTGGTCGATCCGAAGGCGGGGCCATTCAAAGATATTGTCAAAGCGGCGGAGAAGTGTACCGCCGGCTGTATCCACCCGGGTACCCCATTTGATGGCAGCGAGTCGGGGCTCGACAAGCTCATCAAACGGGCTGAGAAGTTTAACCTCTAGTTAACCGATTGTTGTTCTCCCAAACCGGCACGGACGCCGACATTAGTGCCCTCCCCTGCACTGGGGGAGGGTCTTTTTACCGAATAACCCAACGAGGTGCTGACGATGGGACTCTTCACCCGCTTTCGGCGCAACCGTTCTAGCAGCACGCCACTCGCTACCGATGCTGCTAACAGTAGCCATCAGCGCAGTCTGCTATCGCGACTGCGACGTAAAACGTTCGCCCACGGCATCCATCCGCCGGAGCATAAGAGAGAGACGCGCGACAAGGCGATCCGACGCTTACCGTTCGCGCCCCGCTTCATCATGCCGCTGTCGCAGCACTTCGGAAAACCGGCAATCGCACGGGTGCGACCCGGTCAAGAGGTGGTGCGTGGCGAGCCGATCGCCGCCGCCGATGGCTGGATGTCGGTACCGATGCACTCACCGGTCACCGGTGTGGTGGAGTCGATCACCCTGATGCCAACCGCCCGCGGTCCAAAGAGCGAGGCGATTGTGATTCGCGCCTATGGTGGTGCTGCACAGCGCACCCTCTATCGCGCCGATCAAGATGTCTACAGCCTACCGAACGATCAGCTCCTTAGCGCGATTCAAGAGAGCGGCATGGTGGGACTCGGCGGTGCCGGTTTCCCGACCCACGTTAAGCTATCGGTACCCGAGGGGCAGGTGGTCGATACACTGGTGGTCAATGGCTGTGAGTGTGAGCCCTACCTCACCACCGACTACCGCATCATGCTGGAGCAGCCACACCACCTGATCACCGGTATCCATATCGCGCTGCGCGCGACCGGCGCGCGCACTGCGGTCATCGGGATTGAGGATAATAAGCCCGAGGCGGCCGCCGCGATCAGCGCTCTGCTACCGGAACGCTCACCGATTCGGGTCGAACTGGTGGCCACCAAATATCCGCAAGGCTCCGAGAAACTACTGATCAAGGTGCTACTCGATCGGGAAGTCCCCTCCGGCGGCTTCCCCTATCAAGTCGGCGTGGTGGTACAGAACGTCGCCACCCTAGCCGAGTTGGGGCAACTGATGCCGGTCGGTGAGGGGCTGATTGAGCGGGTGATCACGGTCGCCGGTCCCGGGGTCGAGCGCCCGGGCAACTACCGCATCCCGATCGGCACACCGCTACGCTACCTATTAGAGCAGGTCGGCTTTAGTGGTTCCGCCTCGCAACTGATCCTCGGTGGGCCGATGATGGGTAACACCGTCGCCTCCCTCGATGTACCGATCACCAAAGCGATCTCCGGACTGCTGGTGATGGATGAACCGGTAGCGAGTGAAGAGAGCGATCCGATCCAGCCCTGTATCCGCTGTGGGCGCTGTGTCGCCGCCTGCCCGATGCATCTGAACCCATCGCAACTCGGCCAGCTTGCGGCCCGTCGCCACTATGAGATGATGGCCGAGCGCTACCACCTTAACGACTGCTTTGAGTGCGGCTGCTGCTCCTACGTCTGCCCCTCCAACATTCCGCTGGTGCAGTACTTCCGCATCGCCAAATCGGTCAACCGTGAGAGGGCAGCGTAATGGCCGCAAAGCTAGAGGTGCTACTACGCACCTCACCCCATCTACGCCAAGCGCCATCGGTTAGCACCATCATGCGCAGTGTGGTGTTCGCCCTGCTACCGATTGCCGCTTGGTCAGTGTGGCAGTTTGGCCTCTCGGCATTGGCACTCCTGCTCACCGTCAGCCTCACCTGCGTCGCCACCGAAGCGCTCTTTAACCGCCTCGCTGGACGCCGTAACACCCTCACCGACTACAGCGCGCTGATCACCGGTCTACTGCTGGCACTCACCCTCCCTCCCGGTTTTCCGCTCTGGATGGCCGCCGTCGCGGGGTTTGTTGCGATTGCGCTCGGTAAGGCGATGTTTGGTGGACTCGGCTATAACCTCTTTAACCCGGCACTAGTCGGCCGCGCCTTTGTGCAGGCGGCATTTCCGGTAGCCATCTCCACCTGGACGCCACCATTTGCGCCTAGTCGTTTTGTCGAGTTGATCCCCTCGACCCTCACCCTCCCCTTCACCACCCCGATCCCTACAGCGGCGTGGGCAGCGGCACAGGTTGATAGCTTCAGCGGAGCGACACCGATGGCCGACTGGAAGTTTAATGGGGTCAGTAGCGATACGCTCGATCTGCTCACCGGCATGGTGGCCGGTTCAGCGGGCGAGACCTCAGCGCTGCTGATCCTACTCGGTGGCCTCTATCTGGCACTGCGACGGATGCTCGACTGGCGCATCCCAGCGGTGATCCTAAGTAGTGCCGCACTCACGGCAGCGCTCTTCTGGCTACTCGATCCTAGCCACTACCCGACACCGCTATTTGTCCTCTTCTCTGGTGGTTTGATGCTCGGGGCGGTGTTTATGGCAACGGATATGGTCGCCTCACCGGTTACCCCGCTAGGGGTGGTGATCTTCGGGGCGCTGATTGGCGTAGTGACGGTGATCATCCGCTACTTCGGTGGTCTCAACGAGGGGGTGATGTATGCGATTCTTCTCGCTAACGCCTGCATGCCACTGATTGAGCACTACACCCAACCACGCGTCTATGGTGAGGCGCGGCGGCAGGAGCAGCAATCATGAGCGAACCATCGACAGCAACCGCTGCCGCCCCACAGTTTAGCGCCAGCCGCCTCATCATGGTGCTAGGAGTTATCGCCACGCTCTCCGGTCTGATGGTGGTGCTAGTCTATGAACTCACCCGTCCAGCGATTGCTGAGAACCGCCGCCAAGCGATTGAGCGGGCGGTATTTGAGGTGCTGCCGGGGGCGGTGACCCGCCACAACTTCCGCGTCAGTGAAGGGGGCGTACGCCCTGCTGATGAGGGGAGTGAGGGGATTCTCATCTACGCCGGTTACCGCGCCGATGGCACCCTCGTTGGCATCGCCGCAGAAGCGAGCGCACAGGGGTACGCCGATCAGATCCTCATGCTCTACGGCTACCGACCAGCGTGCCACTGTATCAGTGGCATGCAGGTACTCAAGTTGGCTGAGACGCCCGGCTTAGGTGACAAGATCATCACCGATAGTGCGTTTCAGGCCAACTTTACCGCGCTCGATGCGCAGCTCGATAGTCGTGGCGCGCAACTTGCCAACCCGATTGTCACCGTCCGTCACGGCACTAAACGGCAGCCGTGGCAGATCGACGCCATCTCGGGTGCGACGGTCTCCTCCAACGCCGTCGGGCGGGCGCTCGATCGCAGTGCTAACGAGCTACTGCCGAAGCTTCTACCCCACCTAGCGGCGCTGCGCCAGCCGCCACCATCGACCGACGCGAGGTGATTTATGGCTCTACCTACCGCAGATCAAACCCTCACCGCTGACACCTTTCTGGCGGGGATCTGGCGTGAAAACCCGGTCTTTGTGATGCTGCTTGGCATGTGCCCGGTACTCGCTGTCACCAACACCGTGCAGAACTCACTGGCGATGGGGTTAGCGACCACCTTTGTGCTACTCGCCTCCTCCGGCTTAGTATCACTGCTGCGCCACCTGATCCCGAAACCGGTCCGGATCGCCGCCTACATCATCATCATCGCCAGCTTTGTAACGGTGGTCGACTATGCAATTCAGGCGATTAGTCTCGATCTCTACAACCAACTCGGTGCATTTATCCAGTTGATTGTCGCCAACTGCATGATTCTCGGTCGCGCGGAGTCCTACGCCTCGCGCCACGGCTTTATCCAGACCCAGGTCAACTCGCTCGGCATGGGGCTCGGTTTCACCCTCGCCCTACTCTGCTTAGGTGGCGTACGCGAGCTGCTCGGTGCCGGCAGCCTGCTTGGTTATCCGCTACTTGGCAGCAGTTTTGAGCCGTGGGTGGTGATGCTGCTACCACCGGGTGGCTTTTTTGTCCTCGGCGCGTGGCTGCTGCTGTTTGCTTGGCTACGGGAGCGGCGCGATCAGCGCGCTATTGCCGCTGCCACACATAGCGCGACGGCCGCGCACCCCTAAATCGGAGCCGCTCTCTCATGCACCCTGACTCACTCAGCTTTATCTTTCTTAACGCTTTTCTGATCAACAACTTTGTGTTGGCGCTGTTTCTTGGCATCTGCCCCTTTCTTGGGGTCTCTGGCAAGCTCAGTACCGCCGCCTCCATGGGGGTCGCCACCGCGTTTGTGATGCTAGTTAGCTCGCTCTGCGCCTGGGGGATTAACGCGCTACTGCAACTGCTCGATCTCGAGTTTCTGCGCCTGATCTGCTACATCGCGGTGATCGCCTCGGCAGTGCAGCTGGTGGAGATGATACTCAAAAAGTTCGCCCCCGCGATCTTCCGCTCACTCGGCATCTTTCTACCCCTGATCACCACCAACTGCGCGATCCTTGGACTGGCGCTATTTCAAACCTTCAAGGAGTACAACCTACTCCAGTCGCTCATCTATAGCTTAGGTGCCGGTGCCGGCTTTGTGTTGGCGATTGTGCTGATGGCAGGGCTACGCGAGAAGCTAGAGCTTGCCGATCTCCCCTCGGTGAGCCGCGGAGCAGCGATGAGTCTGATGCTAGCGGGGATCCTGTCGCTCTCATTTATGGGGTTTGCCGGTCTTGGCAGCGGCCACTAACGAGGTTTGATTTCGATGATTTTAAAGATGGTATTAGCGAGCGCCATCATCCTTGCTATCTCAATTGGCTGGGTGGTGGTGCAACAGTTGGCGCGTGCCTACGCACTGCGCCATCCGGAGTTTGGACCGCCACGTGAAGAGGGTGCCGGCTGTGGCGGGAGCTGTCTCTGTCGTGATGGTGGCAGCTGTCAACGCACTCAAAAAAATTCGTAACCAAAGGGGTAGCAATCATGGGTGAGAGTGTCATCTGGTTTGAGCAGTTGGGGATGGAGGATGTCGCCCGTGTTGGCGGCAAAAATGCCTCTCTCGGTGAGATGATTAGCGGCTTAGCGAATGCCGGTGTGAGCGTACCGGGCGGTTTTGCGACGACGGCCCACGCATTTCGGGAGTTTCTACGCCACAACCACCTCGGTGATCGGATCCGTGGGCGGCTCAGTGGCCTCGATGTTGAGGATGTCGATGCGCTACTTGCCGCGGGGAGCGATATTCGGCACTGGATCATCGAAACGCCATTTCAGGAGCCGCTACAGGTGGCGATTGAGGCAGCGTGGCAGAGGATGTGCGCGCAGTATGGTGAGGATGTGGCGGTCGCTGTCCGCTCATCGGCCACCGCCGAAGATCTCCCCGACGCCTCGTTTGCTGGCCAGCAGGAGACCTTCCTGAATATCCGTGGACTCGATGCGGTACTAGATGCCATTCGGCAGGTGTTCGCTTCGCTCTACAACGACCGCGCCATCGCCTATCGCGTCCATAAGGGGTTTGAGCATGAGACGGTCGCCCTCTCCGCCGGTATTCAGAAGATGGTGCGCTCCGATATCGGCGCCGCAGGGGTGATGTTCACCCTCGACACTGAGTCGGGCTTTAGTGATGTGGTGTTTGTTACCGGTTCGTGGGGGTTGGGTGAGACGGTGGTTCAGGGGGCAGTCAACCCTGATGAGTTCTACCTCCACAAACCGACGTTAGCGGCCGGCCGGCCGGCGATCCTATCGCGTAATCGCGGTAGCAAGATGATTAAGATGGTGTTTACCGATAGTCATCAACCGGGTCGCAGTGTGCAGACGGTATCGGTCGCTGACAGTGATCGTTTACGCTTCTGTCTGAGTGATAGCCAGCTGCACGATCTAGCACGCCAAGCGGTGATTATTGAGCAGCACTACCAGCGCCCGATGGATATTGAGTGGGCGCTCGATGGCGACGATGGGCGGCTCTATATTGTGCAAGCGCGACCCGAGACAGTGAAGAGTCAGCAGACGACCGGTCAAGCACTAGAGCGGTTTGAGCTCCATCAGGCGGGTGAGATGCTAGTCACCGGTCGGGCCATCGGCCAGAAGATTGGTAGTGGTCCAGCGCGCCTGATTAAGGATGTGAGCGAGATGAATCAGGTGCAGCCGGGCGATGTGCTGGTAACCGATATGACCGATCCCGATTGGGAGCCGGTGATGAAGCGTGCGGCGGCGATTGTCACCAACCGCGGAGGACGCACCTGCCACGCCGCCATTATCGCCCGTGAGCTGGGGATCCCAGCGGTGGTCGGATGTGGCGATGCGACCCGGCGCATCAGCAGTGGCCAGCAGGTGACCGTCTCCTGTGCCGAGGGGGATACCGGTGTGGTCTATCAAGGGTGTCTCGACTTCGATATTAACCGCACCGATCTCAGTGCCATGCCGGCGCTTCCGGTGAAGGTGATGATGAACATCGGCAATCCGGGACGCGCATTCGACTTTGCCAACCTCCCGAATGATGGGGTCGGACTCGCACGATTAGAGTTCATTATCAACACCCTGATCGGTATCCACCCGAAGGCCCTCCTCCACTTCGATGAGCAGCTACCTGAGGTGCAGGCAGCGATTCGAGAGCGCTGTGGCGGTTATGCCGATCCGGTCAGTTTCTATGTCGATAAGATCGCCGAAGGGATCGCCACTATCGCCGCTGCCTTCGCGCCGAAGCCAGTGATTGTGCGGATGTCCGACTTTAAGTCGAATGAGTACGCCAACCTGATCGGCGGCGATCGCTATGAGCCGCATGAGGAGAATCCGATGATCGGCTTCCGCGGCGTCTCACGCTACCTCTCGTCGAGCTTTAGCGACTGCTTTGAGCTAGAGTGTCAAGCGTTTCGCAAGGTGCGTGATGAGATGGGATTAACCAATGTCGAGGTGATGATCCCATTCTGTCGAACCTTAGAGGAGGCGCAGCAGGTGACCGCGCTGCTTGCAACCCAAGGATTAGAGCGGGGGCGTAACGGCCTGCGGCTCATTATGATGTGTGAGCTCCCCTCGAATGCGGTGCTAGCAACCGAGTTTCTTGAGTACTTTGATGGCTTCTCGATCGGCTCGAACGATATGACGCAGTTATCGTTGGGGTTAGATCGCGATTCAGGGTTGATCGCTCACCTATTTGATGAGCGCAACCCGGCGGTAAAGCGCTTCCTCGGCATGGCGATTAGCGCCTGTCGTGAACAGGGTAAGTATGTCGGGATCTGTGGTCAGGGGCCATCTGACTACCCAGAGTTAGCGGCGTGGCTGCTCTCCGAGGGGATTAGCTCCATCTCGCTCAATCCCGATACGGTGGTCGGGACTTGGCTCCATTTGGCAGAACCGGAAGCGGTTTAAGTATCAATCGCGGTGCGGCGCACTCAGTCCGGATCGGCTGGGTGCGTCAATCTAATCGTGCTCAATGGCCAGCGAGTGCTCCGTAACTTCAGTGTGTTCTCACCTAGGGTGGGCGACACTTTAGCCGACCTCAAACGAGGTGATGCCGAAGGTGCGATTGAGTGGTAGGGTCGGGGCGCTGCCGAGATACATCCGGGCAGTCTCAAATGAACGCGTCATCTGATGTTGTGCTGCCAGTGTGACTGCGGCGGCGTTTGGTTCCGGTAGATCAAGATAGATCGTATCCGCGGGGGTTAACTTCGCCTTCAATGCCGAGAGCAGCGCATCAGCGATCGGCGCGGTATCGGCAAACAGTGGCCCCACTTTATAGCCGCTGCGACAGCGGCGCATCACCCCATAACCGGCGATCTGATCACCCTGTCTCAGCGCAAGCGCATAGCCATCAGGCTGCTCAACCCAAGACTCGACAAATGCGCCTCTTGGTGCCGGAAAAAAGGGCTCACTGTAGCGGCCAATCGCCGCCAGATCGCATGATGTGATCGGCAGGATCGCCGGATCAACATCGGCGATGCTCCCCCCAACCCCCTGATAGCGGATCTGACGATACGCGAACCTAAAACCGGCGCGTTGATAGTTCTCCTGCTGCGCCACCACACCATCGAGTGCAACGGTTCGACCCTGCAGATAGTTGAGTGCATGTTGCCATATCGACAGACCATACCCCGCACCCCGATAGTTAGGATGCACGATATAAAAACCGAGGAAACCGAACCCATCGCCGTAACGGATCGCCGATATGGTCGCAATCGGCTGACCATCGAGCACCCCTACAAAAAATCCGTTCGGATCGGCACGGTAGTAGTTATCGGCGTCGTGAATGCCAGGATTCCACCCCTCCTGAGCCGCCCAATCTAAGGCGATATCGAGTTGTTCACGATCCATAGTATTAATAACGTAGCGCGATTGCATCAGTGTCAAATCCTATCTAATTGGCTTCGCATACATCACCTTCAGATCTTTTTAGCGATGTAAACACCATAGCTGTAGTGCTCCCGATGCTTTGCATAGAGAGCAATTTCAGCCTTTTCACATTCGATAATCTCCCTTGCTTGAGCGCTCCCACCACTACGTTCGAGAAAGGCATCGAACCCATCTTGCAGCGGCCGATAGTAATTATCGATCCAGCAACTCGAGGGTAGATAAAAATAGCCCTCAGGCGTGTAGCCATGCCGTTCGAGGATTCCGATCTTTGCCGAGGCAACATCGATCTCAGGATACTCCGCATCCCAGTGCGACTGAATCTCGACCGGTCGGTCAGCAGTCAGCCATGTAATTTCTGAAACGATGAGTTTACCACCCGGCTTCAGGAAGCGCCTCCAAGCTGATACGCCCGCTTCAAAACCCATGTTATAAATCGCACCCTCCGACCAGATGACATCGAACGCCTCATCGGCAAAAGGGAGTGCCTCCATCGAGCCGCATAAGGTTGTTATTTGATCTGCCACGCCCTGGTCGGTGGCTCTGACTCGAAGCTCCTCAAGAAATTCCGGCAGAAAATCGACAGCGGTCATTTCGGCATCCAACGCCTTGGCAAGCAGGATGGTTGAAGCACCGGTGCCACAACCGATATCGGCCATCTTCAGAGGGCGCGACTTATCGAGCCCGGCTAACATCAAAGCCTGTTTTGTCTCAGCATTGCCACCCGGACCCTGTCTAAAATTTGATCTATGTAGATCAATCAAAAGTTGCATTTGTAAATCGTTCATCGCTCAGCCTCTTTTGGCATGTTGTAGGGCTTGGTCAGCCCGCTGAACGCTCCGCCGAGCTTGCCGCATTGTCACGTCCTGCGTGATGCTGTACCCAGTAGAAAGTTATCCACTCATCCAAGCCCGTGTTATCCTAGACACGCTTATAACCGAGTTGGGTAACAGGAAGCGGATAGACGTCCCGAGTCTAACGACTTCCTGATTGTAGCGCTACCCTTCGCCGCTGCTGACGAATGAGAGAGTGAGGAAGTGATGAATTCGCTAAGCGTCAAGTCCAAAATGGTGATCGCCATCGGCGTGCCCATTGCACTGATGGTGGTCGCTGGTCTGGTGACCTACGCCAATCTGCAGTCGATGCAGCAGACCAGCCACTGGGTGGATCACACGCATAACGTGCTGAGCAAGGCAGATCAGATCACCGCCGCTGCCGTCGACATGGAGACCGGCATGCGCGGGCAGGCAAGGAGACATTTCTGGAGCCGTACAAGGGCGGCGAGAGGAGGTTATATATCGGATTTCATGCTCGAAGCGGCCTGCGACCGCGCGCAGTCTGTGGTGCTCGATCAGCTCTTTTTCAGCGTGGACGCCGACAAGTTCAAGCAGTTCACCGCGATGCTCGACGCACCTCCCGGCCCCAACCCCGGGCTTGAACGCCTCATGGCCATCACGGCACCTTGGAGCACCGGCGCAGTATGAATTTGCAACTGAGTGCGCCGATTCCGCTCGCCGTTCAAACTGCATATATCACCCACCCCATCTATCTTCAGCACGATACGGGTGCTGGTCACCCTGAATCGTACAAACGGTTATTAGCCATTGAAGAGAGATTGAAAGGTTCCGATCTGTATGAGCAGTTGACACACTATCAAGCTCCATTGGCTACTGATGAACAACTGCAACGGGCACATGGGAAAAACTATCTTCATAACATTGAAGCCGATGCTCCAGCTACCGAAAGTGATACCGTCTATCTGGATCAAGATACCCGAATGTCGTTCCATTCGCTTGAAGCGGCTAAAAGAGCCGCTGGTGCGGTAGTGTTAGCAACCGAACTGGTACTGAGTAAAGAGGTTGCGCACGCCTTCTGTGCTGTCAGACCTCCGGGACACCACGCCAAACGCAATCGCTCGATGGGGTTTTGCATCTACAACAATGTCATGGTAGGTATTTATCATGCGCTTGCCAATGGTATCAATCGTGTTGCGTTACTGGACTTTGATGTTCACCACGGCAATGGCAGTGAAAATATTATTGGCGACGATGAGCGAATTCTCTTCTGCTCTACATTTCAGCACCCCTACTATCCGAATGAACCCTTTAATAACAATGAGCATTTGATCTGTAGCGGATTGCCGTCTGGGGCAGGCAGCGCAGAATTCAGGAACGAAGTCAGAACCCGATGGATTCCGTCACTGGATAAGTTTCAGCCAGAAATGATCTTTGTCTCCGCTGGTTTTGACGCTCATCATGATGATCAGTTGGCGGGTCTAAATTTTACCACAGAGGATTATGGTTGGATTGCTCAAGTGATTGCAGGAGTGGCGGGTAAATATTGTGATAATCGTGTTATTTCCACCTTGGAGGGAGGATATAATACAGACTCTTTAGCCACTTCAGTCGAAATCTATTTACGCAATATGGCGAAATAATTAATTAGCGCTGGAGTAATTTATCGCTGTTAATGGCCAACTCAACTGACCCACTACAGTCGCATCTTTCTCTGTAACTCTTCGGTTAGGGTAAGTTGTCCTTCTTGGCTTGTACAGCTTTATTAGACCACTACAAGCCCAATAAAATGCCTCGACAGAGGCGTGCAACTCGCACAAAATCTGGATGAAACCCTATTTTTAATGAGCACTTCCGAATTTAGCGCAGCGGCGCTGCTGCCAGAAGATCAAGTCACTCATTCAGGATCTTTACTACCGCTCGTCTAACGAGATCTTTACTAAGCGGCAAACCAAACATAAAAATACTAATAATTACTAAAAAATAATATGAATTACTTTAACAAACCCTCTAGCCGCCATGACTGTTAACTTTTCTCCTCTCCAATCCGCTATACACCACCATTTTCCATTTTTGGCACATGAAATGCTAAAGCAGAGAGCAGCAGGAATAGACCATCACCATTTCCCCCACGATTCCTTCGTTAAAAGAGATCGAGATGCCTATACTGCGCCCCACTCAATCGTTAGCCAAAACGGAAAGGATCGTCATGTCCCACAGCCAAAATCTGTTTGAACAGTTGCAAAGCCTCCAGACCGAATGGTCCGTTCGCGCATCGCAACTGGAGATGGCCGAGATCATTGAGCAGTCGATCCCCGCAACCCGCTACCTGATGATTGAAGCGCCAACCGGAGTTGGAAAAACTCTCGCCTATCTTATTGGTATGCTCCCTGTGGCGATGGCACACCAAAAAAAGCTGATCATCGCCACCGCTACCATCGGTTTGCAGCATCAGTTGATGGATAAGGAACTGCCGCTGCTACAGCAGATTGTCGATCAACCCTTTAGCTTCGCCATCGCCAAAGGGCGGGGGCGCTACTTCTGCCCGATGCTGGCCGAAGCGCATATCTCAGGGGATGTCGCCTCATCATTTAAGATCGAAGAGGGTAAGCTGAACTACAGCGGCATGAACCATCAACTCTCATCACTCTACCACCAGTGGCAATCCGGCGACTGGAGCGGTGATCTGGATAACTACCCCTCCGAAATTGAGAGCACCCTGCGCTCCAAAATCACCATTAGCCGCGAAGCGTGCCAATATGTGCAGTGTAAACACTATGTGGGCTGCCCCTACTACCGCGCCCGGGCAAAAGTCGATCAGGCGCAGGTCATTGTCACTAATCAGGATACCCTGCTACTGGATGCCAAATTCGGCGGCGGCGTATTGCTGCCCAAAGCCGATCAGACTTTTACGGTGATTGATGAGGCGCACAATCTGCCGCAAAAAGCAGTTGCGGTACAAACGGTCACCCTCTCACTTAAAACACTGCTCGATTTGGTCGAATACGCCGAACCGGTTCCGGCAACGCTGGCTAAACTCCTGCCGGCCAAACAGCGCCAAATTCAAACCCAAAAGGATCTGGTCGAGACGCTATGGCAGCATCTGCATGATAGGACGCTGCAACTACGGCAGATCTTAATCCAAAACCGGGGCGTACAGCAGGCGATGAAGCGGTCTCAACCGAATATGTTGCTGGAGCCCTCCACACCAATTATGCAACAGCTCAATGAACCGCTGGAGCAGCTGCTCATCTGTGGCCGCCATCTGCTACGCACCTTCAGCGAATGGCTCGATGCACTACAAGCGCAAATTGAAGTGAGCAATAATCCCACACCACTGCTCAACTTTAGCAGCATCTGCAGCAAAGTAATTGGTGAACTCAATGAGATGGTCGAGTGCTGCCAGCTCTATCAGACCCCACAAAGCGATAACGGACCGGTGGCCTGGTGGGTCAATATTGCGCTGCCCAATAGTGGGGTGCAACTCGGTATTGCCGGCACGCCCATCGATATTACCCAATTTTTGCAGCAGAAGCTGTGGCAACCCACCGCAGCGGTGGTGTTAACTTCAGCCACCTTGCAGAGCCTCAAATCATTCGACTACTTCTGTCAGCAAAACGGCCTAACCGGTGAGTTTAGTGGCCAACACTACAGCCTGAGTTCCCCTTTTCACTATGCCGAGCAGGCGACACTCCATGTTCCCGCCTTTAAATATCAACCCGGCAGTGATGATGAGAACTATCTGCTGGAGTTGGCCAGTTACCTCAATCAGCAGCTAAATCCGGAACGGGCAACACTGGTGCTGTTTACCAATCGTAGCCACATGGAGATGATCTTTGCCTCGATGCGACCGGCGTTACAGCAGCGAATTATCAAACAGTCGGGCTCTACGGTACAGCTGATTCGGCGCCACCAGCAGCAGCAGGGGCAGCATGGTGGATCGGTTCTGTTTGGCCTTGCCAGCCTGGCTGAAGGGATTGATCTGCCGGGCGAGCTGTGTGAGCAGGTGATTATTACCCGCCTCCCCTTCCCCCCGATGGAGTCTCCCATCGAAAAGGTACGTAAAAAGTGGCTCGATCAGCAGGGTAAGCAGTGGTTTATGTCGTATGCACTACCCCACGCAGCGATACGACTCACCCAGATGTGCGGTCGTCTACTGCGGCGGGAAAGTGATCGGGGCATCATCACCATTACCGATCGCCGCATTATTCAGCGCCAATATGGTCATCAGATGTTAAACAGTCTGCCCGATTACCGGCGCGAGGTTCAACACTACTCCACTCCGACCCAATCTTTAATTGAAGGAGCTTTCTAAATGAGTCGCGGAATTAACAAAGTGATTATCTTAGGTAACCTGGGTGCCAATCCGGAGGTGCGGGCGACCCGCACCGGAGGCACCATCACCACCTTAAGTGTCGCCACCAGCGAACAGTGGACCGATAAAAACAGCGGCCAAAAGCAGGAGAAGACCGAGTGGCACCGGGTGCTCCTGTTTAACCGGCTGGCAGAGGTGGCTCGTGATTATCTGCAAAAGGGACGACAGGTCTATATTGAGGGTAAAATCCAGACCCGTAAATGGACCGATCAAACCGGACTGGAGCGCTATACCACCGAAATCATTGCCAATGAGATGCAGATGTTAGGGGTGAAGGATGATGTCATGTCGCACCCTCCTCCGGTTGACGACTCTTATGGGACTCCAACGCAGCCACCTAAGACCGGTGGTGGCCCTCCCAAAGAAGAGCCATATGGGGAGAGTCCCCCTCCGTTTGACGATAACTATCCCGATGTGCCATTCTAGGCCATTATGATTTATTGCCCGAAGAGCTGTCTTCGGGGGAGAGGTCCGGCAACGGACTTCGAAGGGTTAAAGATATAAACCCGGCGGCTCGTCTGATTTTTCAGGCACGAAAGTAGCTAAGCGCTATCAGGACAACTACCGAAGCACAATGGATCGCCGCAATCCCGCTTCGGTGGTTTATCCTTTCCATCTATTTCAGGGTGAAGGCTATGGATCACAGACCTGATTGGTATCGCAGTAACCGTTATAAACTCCACTTTGACCGCCCCTGCAGTCTGGCGGAAGCAGAGCGAATCGTGCTCCATCCAAGCCGCATCACACAACACGCCTTTTTACCGCTAATCACCCATCAGGTGGGGCATAAGCGTAAAGTTCAGCTCATCAATGGCACCCTTGAACGGAGCAGTCGCTCGCGTACAGTAAGCTACCCGGGGCACCTTGATGGTCATATCTATAACTACTATCGACAAATACTCAGCGAATGCTATGAGCAGCAGGTGGCGCAGTACCAGTTAGCCGATCATGTTCTCGCCTTTCGCCCCGGACAGCAGAGCAATATCGAAGTCGCGATTAAAGCTTTTAGGGCTATTGAGCAGATGGGCGATTGCACTGCTATCGGAGTGGATGTTCACGCTTTTTTTGACTCGCTGGATCACGGCATCCTGAAGCAGGCGTGGCAGAAGCTGCTCGGCACAGCTAAGCTGCCAGATGATCACTATACGATTTTTCGTTCGCTAACCCGCTATAGCTTTGTCGATCGGGATGCAATCTATGCACAGCTCGGCCTCTCACGCCATAACCCTAAACCCGCCGGTGAAATTTGGCGGCTGTGTAGTGCTAAAACCTTCCGAAAAGAGATAAGAGGCAGTGGGTTACTTAAGGTGAATCGCCAGTCTAAAGGGATCCCACAGGGAGTCTCCATCACGGCGCTGCTCTCAAACATCTATATGCTTGAGTTTGATAAGCACCTAAAAACTTATGCTGAAGCAGCAGGTGGCCACTACTTCCGCTTCTGCGATGACATTCTGCTGCTGCGACCACCGAATCAGGAGCAGCAGGCTTTAGCCACGGTGGAGGCGTTAATTGAGCAGCTTAAACTGAAACTCAATCCGACCAAAACCGAAGTGGTCTCATTTCAAACCATACAAGGCAGAATCAGTGCCGACAGATCCTTACAATATTTGGGGCTGATTTTTAACGGCCGTGAAGTACGAATTCGCGATAGCAGTCTCGATCGCTTCCGGCGCAAAATGCGTAACCGGGTACGGTTGGCTCGAAAAACGCAGGCCAAATATAACTGTCTGCGGGCAAAGCGAGGTCAGCCACCAACCCGGCTCTATACCCGTAAGCTCTATCAGCAAAATACCCATTTAGGGCGGCAAAACTTTATTCGCTATGCCATGCGAGTGGCCAAACAGAGCGGTTCAACAGCGATTAACAATCAGATTAAACAGCTCCTACAGCAGTTTGAAGCGTTAATCAGCGAGTAACCCTCAGTATGCGATTCGAACCTTTGTTTAACCGCGTCGGAGGTTTGCTGGACCGGCTGGCGGTTATACTTCAGTCTTAACATTCGCACTCTGATGATGCGGCTGTTGCCTGAGTTCATTCACCAACCGGTTCGACTCAAGGTGTTTAGTCAGAAAATAGGTGTAGAGCAACTCAGCCGGCATCTCACTTTCGTGAATCGGGTGCAATAGCTCTGTCGCCATCCCCTCCTCTTTCCAGTCAGCCGGTTGTGCCCGCGCCAAATGGGCTAGCGCCTCGCTGCGTAGCAGCCACTGTAACAGCTTATAGTCCCGTTCACTGCCCTGATAGATTGGGATCTGACTCAGCAGCTGCAGTGCCAGTTTAGGCGATCGCTTTACCCATTCAGCGGCGCTATCACTGAGCCAATCAAATAGCAGATGGTGCAGTTTCTGTTGCAGTGCTTTATGGAGCAGTTGCTGCCCGTTAGCCTGATCCCGATCGATATCACCGGCCCACAGCCAGTAAAAAATCGGATGTTGTGGATGAGGGCGGCTACTAATTTTAAATCACAAACAAATTAGCAAAGCCGATGCCAAAATGGAATGAATTGCTACGCCATCGCGCCGCAATTGCTCAATAGCCTCCTAAATCTGGCGCAAAAAAATAAAATATTTTACCAACTGGTTAATTTATTTTACTAGGCACCAAACTGACTGAGAAAAACACCACCCCAAAAACACCTTAACATCATGAAATAAAAAGAAAAATAAAAACTGGATCGTCGTTTGCTTTAGGTAGTGCACATTCCACTTTTCCAAAGGAGTTGCTATCATGAGCCAGGTCGTAATCTTTGCTAACTCTATCAAAAAACAGCAACGTTGTGTTGCCGGTAAACGAGTCGATAATAAAAGATGGATTCGCCCTGTCACCTCTAACGAAGGTCGTGAAATTAGCGCCAACCGCTATCTTGTTAAAACCGATCATCGTTGGCTGGAAACTGCCCCACTACAGCTAGTTGAAATGGAGTTAGGACAATCCGTTCCCTTAATCAATCAACCTGAGAACTATCTCATGACGAATAGACCATGGCACTATATTCGTAGCCTTACCGTCGGTGAGTTGGGAGATTATCTCGACACACCCGATTCGCTGTGGGGCGGCGGTGCCTGGATCAATTATAGCGATATTGAGCAAGGGTCATTGGTGATTGATAAGTCACTACTTTTGGTTAAGGTCGAACAGCTTCATCTCTTTTATCACGAAACCAGCTATGGCCGGGTTAAGCGGCGGGCCCGGTTTGTCTATAACCACCAATACTACGACTTGCCGGTGACCGATCCGGCATTTGCGCAGCAGGTGGAGCAGGCAACGCACCACAATATTTTGTGCATCAGTCTCGGCGAAAAGTTCGACTACTATGGTGATGGTAACTATAGTTGTTTCAAAATTGTCGCCTCCATTATTTAAAGGAGTTTACTCATGAAAACTTATACTATTGGCTTTACCCAGAAAAATGCGGAGAAATTCTTCTCGTTAATTCGTCAAAGTGGGATTAAACAGCTGTTGGATGTGCGGTTACACAATAACTCACAGCTAGCGGGTTTTACTAAACGGGATGATTTGCGTTTTTTTCTGCGGGAGTTGTGTCAGGTCGATTACCACTATGTCACTGAATTGGCTCCGACTAAGCAGATTCTGACACCCTATAAAAAGGGCGAAATGAGCTGGGATGTCTATGAAGATCGCTATATGGATCTGATGGCACAGCGCCGGGTAGAGCGTTCCGTCACACCGGAGCAGCTTCATGGCGGTTGCCTGCTGTGTAGTGAACATCAGCCGCACCACTGCCATCGCCGCCTTGCGGTTGAGTATCTAAATCGCACTTTGGATCTGAATTTGGAGGTTATCCATTTAGTATGAGCACGCCATCGCTTCCCCATATACTGGTTGCATATCCTAAGCTATTTCGCTGTTACAGTAAGTTTGCCCGCAAGTTAGATCATCTGTTAAGCCGTAGTGGTGAGGTTAATTTAATCGTCCTAAACGATTGGCATCAGTGGTTAGAGCAGTATCGCTCTGAACGAGAGGCAGCAACGCATATCAGCACAATAGATCAGTTAGAGGATATCACGCTTACTCACGCAGTTTTATTCGATGATGGTCAGGAACTAAGTGAGTTAATCGACTACTGTAAGCAACAGCAGCTTAATTGGCGACTGATCCCGATTCGTCTCACGCGAATTGTCAATGTGGATCGAAAAGAAGCGCATGATGTCTATATCGGCAGGGGTTCGCCTTGGGGCAATCCCTATGCGGTAGGGTTTGGCATGTCGCCGGATGAGGGGCAGGATGATCGGGATGAAGCGATTCGAAAGTTTCAGTACGATTTCGATCGTGACTATCTTAATAGTAAGCGTACCGATTATCATCAGTTAATCGGTAAGGTGTTAGGGTGCCACTGTAAGCCGGCGGCGTGTCATGGCGATGTGATTGTCGATTATTTGAATGGGGTGGATGATGGGTTATAACGCCATTTTCACTCCTCTTTCATATCTTATAGTGTATAAAGCGCGAACTCCGCCACGCATTGCCTGTTCGATTGAAAAATGATAATACTTAGACTCGATCTATTCGGTGATGATGGGTGTTAATAGTACAACATCGTCCATCTATGCACTTAGTTGGATTAATGCAATTTTTCTATTTAACAAATCCTGTAAACTGCACAATGTTCTATCGGCCTCCTCATAACTAATAATGTTGATATTAGCAAAATCTGAATGGATACCTTTTTCAGTGCTTTCAGAAAACCCCTGTCCAGATCGAATCGCACCCACATTAGTGATTAAATATCGATCATGGAAGTATTTTTCTGGTGCTTTAATCCACTCGAATTTTAAATTTTCGCCAATCATTGAGCGGTAATTTTTATTAAAAACACTTTCAATTGAAGCAGTTTCCATAGCGGTAGCAACTCTAAAAAATTTCACATTAAGCTTATTAACGGTAGCGATCAACTTACTTAAAATGTTGTTATTGACCAAACGAAAATAGGGATCAATCAGTGTGACATCACTACTTAACTGTAACAATGGGTATAATGACTCAATAATTTTATCCGATTTTCTCTCAATTGAGGTTGAGGGAGGTATATACCATTGTTTACAGTTGTCATTAATATCATTAATATCAATTCCGTTTTTAACTTTATTAGATATACAACATGAAAATTTTCTTATTGATTGCTGTTGATTAAACCAATCAACCCAATCAGATGAATTAATTTTTTTTCGATCTTCAGTTAATAAAATTTTTTTATCATGTACCAATAACTTTTTCTCTTTCATCATTTTATTTAAAAAGTTTTTAATCGATTGCTGTTCTATTGTTTTCAAATCTGAACCTTTAACATAATTCATTGCTTCAGATCGCCATTTATTCAGATCAGCTGAAATATATCTCCCTTTTTCAAAGCCAAATTGCTGTTTGATGAGATTGTAATATTGAATATCCGTAATTAAACTTGGATCTAAAGCAACCTCTTTATACATCAAAGCAACTCCTCATCTCGTTCATCAAAAAATCCATTCGGCCATTTATCGATAAAATCGCCCTCTTCGTCAATACGCAGGCGTTGGGCGGTGGTAGCTCCATCTTTAGTGTCGATGTAGTAAACAGCGACATCATTTGGAAGCAAGTTATAGCCATCAGTATTTTCTCTTGGTTCACGAATACGGCGTAATACTCTTAATAGTAAATGCTCACTGTGGGTTTCAAATAAAAATAATTTTTGCTTACTCTTCGCATCTTCTATATCCCCATGATTAATTAAGCAGACCAATTCACCTATTAAAACCTGAAGTCTTGGGTGAATATGTAATTCGGGTTGCTCAACCATAACAATTTGACCTTTATTTCCACGATTTGCGATAGCAACCACAATAGGCATAAGTTGAGAGATACCTGTTCCAACATCGCTAACATTAACTTCCGTATCACGCCGCTCATCAATTAGTATGAGCTCACTATTAAAACGACCTGCTGAATTAATTTCCTCTATAAGTTTGTCAATATCAATATCAGCATTTCCATTAACTATTTTTTCAACCTCATCTTTAACCTCTAAATTAAGCGATAAAATATTTTTTTTCTTAAGTTTATACCCTAATTCAATATCAGTTATCCAATCATTAATTATTTCTAAATTGTTATCACTAGTATGATACAACCATTGCCATGCTGCAATACCATCATGCCAACTCTCTTGAATATCTTTACTTTGAATTAATTCTTGTGTCGGTATTTTCCGAATTGGCCCAATGTACTGAGGATTCTTTAACCAGTGATATATTGTTTCAAATGAACCATTAATTAACGTTTCAAAAAAAGATATAAACAGAGCATTAACATAAGCATGCTCTAATGGCATATTTGATACTTTGTTTCTAATATTTTCTAACTCTTTTGAAATTTTGACATTTTCTGGCAATGTCATCTGCTTCCGCCGCTCAATAACATCCTCATCAGTCCAGCATATCCTAAATGGAAGCCGTGACTCTAATTCATCTATCTTATGATCAAACTCTCTTAAGAAGAAGTTCATTCTAGGAGAATAATTAAAACGATATGGATCAGTCTCATCCATATAATTAAAGATACTATCTTTATCTGAAAAAACAATTTTTTCTGATTTCAAATCAATCCACAAACTATTTTCTTCTAAAATCGAAGAAAATAGATAACCTTTTTCAAAATAAACCGTCAAATCATCAGGAAAATATTTTTTATTACTCAAACAAAAACATTCATGATAAAAATCAAAACTTATAAAAAAATCACTATCTGAAC